>Ga0209024_1000697_pt1 | contig 45928 bp, 39 predicted proteins | sample AutmiccommunBRH5_FD_187380 | JGI IMG/M metagenome (GOLD analysis project Ga0209024, IMG submission 187380) | Deep subsurface microbial communities from Mt. Terri, Switzerland - Autotrophic microbial communities BRH/5 (SPAdes) (version 2) | ecosystem: Environmental > Aquatic > Deep subsurface >... | reverse complement strand
CTCAATGTCTTATTTCGCAAAAATAGATTTGATCATGAATGTCTATGCACGTCTATCTTATTTTAAATAAATCACCCCTTTTTAATCCTTATTAGTCTTTTGAAATTATGAGGGGATACCTCAGGGGCCGGGGGGGATTTAACGGAACAACCACTTAACAACAAACATCTGCTTATTGCTCAACATTTGCCCCCCCTTTATAAAAGGGAGGTTAGGGCTGATGTATCCCTCATAAAATATCCCCCCCTTTGTAAAAGGGGGGGATATTTTATGAGGTCGGTATAGTAAAAAAAAAATTAAAAATAGTACGAGTCAAGACTGTTTTTTTCTTTTTTAATTGCGTAGAATGTTTTAGCCCAAGCTAAAAATCCCACCTGTTCAATCTGTTGATAACTTTTTCATCCCAATCTTATTAAATTTTTAAAAATACTATTGACTTAAAATAAACCCTTGATTTAAAAGGATTTTTTGTTTTTTCATCAACATGAACCAAACTAATTTATCCACAAAATCTGTGGATAATTCTGTGCACAGAATACTAAACCCATTGAAAATACAGTCGATTAGCCCTCTGTCTTAGATCTTACCAAGCTGCACTCAGGCAAAAGATGCAGGCAACCAACATCAAGTAGTATTTTTTAAACTCATTGGCTTTTCCATTAGATATGGACATAGGGTAAAAAGTCTGACGGTGTTATACTGTGCGCTGTCATAAAATCGTGATTTCTATGCCAGGCTCAGTTTAAAAAAGGAATAAAATCATGCAACAACATGAACGGTACAAACAGGCAAAAAAAGTTACCCTGATTGGTGCAGTAATCAATGCTTTGTTAGGTTTTATCAAACTCATGGGAGGTATTGTTTTTCATTCCCATGCATTAGTGGCTGATGGAATCCATTCTTTTTCCGATCTGCTCACTGATATCATGGTCGTGTTTGCTTCTAAATATGGTAGTCAAGATGCCGATCACAGTCATCCCTATGGGCACCAACGTTTTGAAACTGCCGCCATCCTGGTTTTATCATTAATTCTTATCATGGCAGGAGCTGGCATTATTTGGGACTCATTAGATGAGATCATCCACAAAAGCCATGACGTGCCCGGATTATTAGCCCTGCCTATTGCTCTGCTATCCATTCTTGCCAATGAAGGCTTGTTCCATTACACCCATCACATTGGCACGCGGATTCATTCCAACCTGTTAATAGCAAATGCATGGCATCACCGTTCTGACGCCGCCTCATCCGTAGTCGTATTAGTAGGTTTAATCGGCAGTATCGCAGGTTTTACCTACCTTGATTCAGTTGCGGCCATTGTTGTTGGGCTCATGATTATAAAAATGGGATGGAGCTACGGTTGGAACAGTGTGAAAGAACTAGTTGATACAGCTGTTGAGCCAAGTCTGCTTGCCACTATTGATCAGATTATTCAACAAGTTGACGGCGTGGAAAAAGTTCATCAATTACGTACCCGCATGATGGGCCGTGATGTATTCATTGATGTGCATGTGTTGGTTTCTCCCTATATTTCTGTATCTGAGGGTCATTTTATTGCCCAACAGGTGCATCATGTTTTAGTTGATGAAATAAAACATGTGAAAGATGTCACCGTGCACGTTGACCCTGAAGATGATGAAGCTATCTGCCCCTCCCTCAATTTACCCAATCGCACCATGTTAGAGCGGGATTTTCTGCTTAAATGGCGTGAAAAACACCCTGAAATTCAATCATGGGTATTACATTATTTAGAAGGCAAGTTAACCGTTGATTTAATATGTAATCAGGCTTTTCAGCAGCGAGATGCCTTAATAACCTATCTCAACCAGGAGCTGGATAACCAGCATAACATCAGTAAAATCCGTCTATTCAGTGAGCATCAGCAAATTGCGCTTGCTAAATAAGCAATCTGCAAATAGTATACCCATTGGACATGAATTCATTCTCTTTGTGCCCAATGAGTATATATTGCCTTTGCGAGCATCACTACGCAAAGACGGAAAAATATTGATTATTACGCACTCATACTCTTGCCCTGCGTAAAAAAAATAGTTCAAAAATACTCAAAATTATTTGATTTACATTTTCAAAAGGTATGACACATAATGGCCACCAGCAGTCTAAAAATATTTTTTGCATTAAGCATTTTGGCAGTAATCCTCATCGCTGGCTGGTATCCCTTTAAAAAAAGGCTGCGCGAGGATAAACATTTTGACTTCCCGCTAGGCGAAACGCTGGCTACTGGTGTTTTTTTAGGCGCGGCACTGCTACATATGCTGCCCGAATCAAATACCATGTTTATCAACTTAGGCTATCACTATCCCTTTGCCTATATTATTACCGGTATTATTTTTCTGGTTTTTTTATGGTTTGAGCATTTAGGGAAAGAGTTGTATCACCATCATGATGCCAATCACCCCGCATTTGCCATACTTGCCTGGTTAATGCTCTCTATTCACTCGCTAGTGCTCGCAACTGCCCTGGGCTTTAGCAATGAATACCCGGTAGTGATCATGTTGTTCTTAGCTATTATTACCCACAAATGGGCCGAAAGTTTTGCCATTGCGGTGCAATTAAATAAAAGCTCTTTAAGCCCTCGCAAAAGCATGGCTTTTTTTCTAATTTTTGCCCTAATGACGCCGCTTGGCATATTCATCGGCTGGTATTTCGAACATGGAGTGGAAACCAACTCACTTTTTGACCCCATATTAGTCTCCGCCTCAGCGGGTACATTTCTTTACCTAGGTACCTTGCATGGCCTTGAGCGTTGTGTGATGGTCGAGCGTTGCTGTAATTTGCGGGATTTCAGTTTTGTTATCATCGGATTTTTATTAATGGCATCTGTTGCAGCTTATGTCTGATAAGGCATAAGCCTTAATTAAAAATAATTAAAGCGAGACTGATCAATACAATAATAAAAATGACCAGGGTTTTATGCTTAAAGGTATTCGACGTTTTCTTCATGGACCAGATCCTCTATCCAAATTAAATGCACTTTGTACGCCATAAAAATTCCTAGCCTTGATGAAGCGCAGCGTAATCAAGGCTACGACACAATGTTCTCAATAGTTAATACCCATTAAACGTGATACTACATGCGCCTGACCTGGATGGCATGATCCAGTGAGCGTTTTAATTTTTCAATAGCCTGGGTAACCGCTTGCTGAATACTAGGGGCATGGGCGCTAACTGCAATAGGCTGATGATTTTTCGGTCTGGCCTCCAATAAACAACGTTTATCATGCTGTCCTGTCTTGTTGGCATTTTCATCACCAAGATGAACTTCTATACGGGTCAAATGATCAACAAATCGATCCAGCGCTTTAGTAAGCTGCTTTTCTACATCATCTGCCAATTGCTGGTGGCCTTCAATATGATTATCGGTATTAATTTGAATTTGCATTATTACTCCTTGGTTTATACCCATCAAACATGAACAGGTTCTATAACAATTCACAAGCAGAGCGCGTGCTTTTTATATTTTAATTTACTCGTTTTTTTTAAGACTCAATTGTTGCAGCCAATACTCCAGCAAGCCTATCTGCCATAATTTGGATGCACCAGATGATGTTAAATGCGCTTCTGGATGAGCTAGCATGGTTTGAATGCTGGTAGCATTGAAAAGGCCACGTTCTTTAACATGTTTTGCTGAAAGAACCTCTCGCATGAGTTCAAGTGTGTTTCCCTGAATATATTTAAGCGCAGGCACAGGAAAATAACCTTTTGGTCTATCCACCACACTTTTTGGTAACAGCTGTCTACCCAATTGCTTAAGAATATTTTTTCCTCCATCAGGCAGCTTATGGCGCAAGGGCATGACCTGCGCGAGATCAACTACCGCCTCATCCAGAAAGGGAACGCGTGCTTCAAGACTTGCCGCCATAGTCATGTTGTCTACACGGCTTAACGGCCCATTCGCTAAAGCAAACGTGCTTTCATAAGCCATCAAGTTATCTACAGGATTTAACGACCCATTCTGTTTGCACAATTGTTTTAAAAATAATGGCGCATGATTTTCTGAGACGAATTCTTTCGTGACAAGCTGTTGATAGTCTGAAAATGAACAGTCAGCCACCTGGTTCAATATAATCTGCGCCGATTGCTCAAACGAGCATTTATTTTGCTGGACGGTCTGAAACCAATGGTATCCTGCAAAAATCTCATCTGCCCCTTGGCCGGAAAGAACCACCTTCACATGTTTAGACACCTCATGTGCTAATAAATAAAAGCCGATATTATCATGGCTTAACATCGGTTCTGACATGGCAGCCACGCATTGCCCTAATGAATCAGCCAGGTGTTTATTGGAAATAAACATCTGGTGATGTTGTGTACTGAAATGTGATGCAACTTTATCAGAGTAATAAAACTCATCGCCAGGTTCATCATTGACGCTTTCAAAACCAATAGAAAATGTTTGAATTGTCTCTGCCCTATATTTTCCAGCAAGTGCGACCAACAATGAGGAATCAAGTCCACCTGACAGCAAAACCCCAACAGGTACATCAGCAGCAAGTTGTCGATCGGTTGCCAATTGCAGCGCCCCATGCGTGGCTTCCAACCAGTCATTTTCTGTCAATAACTGATTAGCGTGTTCTTCATTTTGCTGAAAATTCCAATACCGTTCCTGCTCGGTTTTTCCATCAGGATACACGGTCATGATAGATGCAGGGGCAAGCTTTTTAACGCCGGACAAAATAGTAAGCGGCTCAGGTATGGCGTGAAACGTTAAATAATAATACAAAGCTGTCTTATCTATCGATACATCAATATCCCCAAACTCCAACAGTGCCTGTGGTGTGGAGGCAAATTTGAATCCTGTGGTGACAGACGCATGAAAATATAATGGCTTAATTCCCATGCGGTCACGAGCGAGTATCAACTTACCCGTTTCTCGCTCCCATAGGGCAAAAGCAAACATCCCACGTAAACGGGCGATACAAGCCTTACCCCAGGCATGATAAGCCTTAATAAGCACTTCAGTATCACTGTCTGAAGTAAACAAATAACCTTTTGCTTCCAGCTCTTTACGCAATGCCATGAAGTTGTAAATCGCACCATTAAATACCAGCGCCAAACCCAACGTGTGATCAACCATTGGCTGCGCCGCACGATCAGACAAATCAAAAATTTTTAACCGTTTGTGCCCTAGTAAAAGACCATCAAATTGACAAACTCCTTCGCCATCGGGGCCGCGAGAAAGCTGTCTCATATTGGCTTTTTCCATCCTGGACAGGGACGCATCCCTTCGTTGGAATTGATATTCTCCTGCGATTCCACACATAGATTCTTATTCTTCTTCAGGTAAATATTTAATTAATATAGCCTATATACATTTGCCTGTATGTCAAATCAGGTTAAAACATGTCCTTAAACGTATAGAATTACTCACCTGCTTGTTGACACTCATTTTTGGAATTTTCTTCACACTGTTGTCCACAGTTTGCACCACTATTTTGTATACATACATCCATGCATTGATTTACTCGTTGTTGTACACATGTCTCTTGAGCACTTTGCTGCACCTGTGTATCTACTTCATTGATGCCGTCCGCATGAACCGAAATACAAAAGAGTAACGATAGCATACCAATAATGGTTCTGCTCATAATATGATCATCCTTTTGTTGTTTGCCAAACTGTATTAAAGCAACTAATATAAAAATCATCAATTTATGATACCGGATGACAAAAGGAATACAAAACAATGCGAAATGAAATCGCGCCTGTAACAGATTTAGAAACTGATCAGTCGTTGTCTTCTCATCCAGCAATACATGCTGGCGCACAAGATAATGAAATTTCTTTTCACAGCAATGGAGTACTCACGCTAGGGGTGGAAATTGAACTACAATTAATCGATCCTGAAACAGGAAACCTCACATCCCGTGCCGCAGAAATTTTAGATGCGTCAGCTGATGATGAAAAAATCAAACCGGAATTTTATTTAAGCACCATCGAAATCAATACTGCCAAGTGTGATTTTGTTCATGATGCTCACGCAGATTTACGCAACACGCTAGTAGATCTTCAAGCAACAGCCACTGATCTGGGAATTCAATTTTCATCAACCGGCTCGCATCCTTTCTCAACATATTCTGATTGGCTTATCTCTCCTACGGATCGCCACCAGGAGATAATTAAGCGTAATCAGTGGCTGACCCGCCGCATGAGCGTGTATGGCTTACATATTCATATTGGCATGGCGAGCGGTGAAGAATGCATGCGATTTAATAGTTTTTTTATGTATTTCCTACCTCACCTGCTGGCTCTTTCTTCAAGCTCACCCTTCTGGCAAGGAATAGACACAGGACTTGCATCCTGCAGACCAACCACTTATGAATCATTACCTACAGCAGGCCAACCCTATTCTGTTCAAACATGGTGTGATTTCGAACAGCTTTATAAAGCACTTAAAGCATGTGGCTCGATCCGATCGCTCAAAGACTTATGGTGGGATCTACGACCCAGCCCTGGTTTTGGAACACTTGAAATACGCGTCTGTGATGGGCCTGCGACATTAAGTGAAACCATGGCCATCACTGCGTTTATTCACGCCCTGGCTTATTGGTTTAGGGATAATGGTGGGGCTTTTGAAGCAGCACCGTACCCGCCGTACTGGCTTGCCCGCGAAAATAAATGGCGGGCAATTCGTTATGGTTTAGATGCCGAGCTGGTCATAAATGGGGATGGTAAAATTAAAATGATGCGTGAAGAAATAAAAGAATGGATAGACATATTGCAGCCCTATGTTAACGAGCTAAACTATCAATCCTATTTTTCCGATCTGAATAAGATCCTGGTGTCAGGTACCAGCACAGAGCGACAAAGAAAAATATTTGAGCGCACAGGATCATTTGAAGAAGTAGTCAAATTTAATGCGCGAGAATTTTTACACCAATCACCACTTACCCCTTAAAAATAATCAGGTTGTCATATCACTTTTCTATCTTCTCAATTCCACCCATGTAAGCGTTTAATGCTGCAGGAATAGTGATGCAGCCATCCTTGTCTTGATAATTTTCCATAATAGCGACCAATGTCCTACCCACAGCTAAACCGGAGCCATTGAGTGTGTGTACCAATTGCATTTCGCCCGTTAAGGGATGCCGGTAGCGTGCTTGCATGCGTCTTGCCTGAAAAGATTCCATGTTAGAGCATGATGAAATTTCACGATAAGCATTTTGGCTAGGCAGCCAGACTTCCAGATCATACGTTTTAGCAGCACCAGCGCCCATATCACCCGTGCACAGAGTCAACACACGATAAGGGAGATCCAGCCGCTGCAAAATTAATTCAGCATGGTTGGTTAATTGTTCCAATGCATCATAAGACGCATCGGCTGTTGTTATCCAGACCAGCTCGACTTTTTCAAACTGATGCTGGCGAATCATACCTTTGGTGTCTTTGCCATACGATCCAGCTTCACTCCGAAAACAAGGTGAATGACATGCATAACGGACAGGAAGCGAATCAAAATCCAAAATGGTGTTACGCACCGTGTTTGTAACGGGAATTTCAGCAGTTGATGTTAAATAATAATTGCTATCACCGCCTAGTTTAAACAAGTCTTCTTCAAATTTAGGCAATTGACCTGTGCCATACAAACTATCCGCATTGACAATATAAGGCACATATATTTCCTGATACCCATTGGTTTCGGTATGAGTATCAAGCATAAACTGAATCAGGGCACGATGTAATTTTGCCAATTGCGATCGCATCACCACAAAGCGGCTGCCGGTAATTTTAGCAGCAAGCGCAAAATCCATCTGGTCTAAGGCTTCACCTAGCTCATCATGTGATTTAACCGCAAAATCAAATGATGGCACACTACCCCAGCGACGTACTTCCTGATTATCCTGCTCATCACGCCCTACGGGCACCGACTCATGGGGTAAGTTAGGCAAACTTAAACCTATCGCCTCTATTTGCTTTAACACCGCCTCTAGTTCAGCTTTATTCGCATCCAGTGCAGCACCGATACGATTTACTTCCTCGCGCATTGGCGTAATATCTTCATTGCGCGCTTTCGCTTGTCCAATTGCCTTGGAGCGTTGATTTCGATCGTTTTGCAATGACTGGGTTGCAACTTGTAAACGCTTACGTTGCTCGTCTAATGCCACATAGGCTTTTGCATCAAAATGAAACCCACGTGTCATCAATCGCTCAGCAACCAATTGCGGGTTTTCACGTAATAAATGAGGATCTAACATGGTTCTCCTAAATAATGTCCGCTAACCATTGCAGTATATGTCCCGATGGGATTTTATCGTTAAAATGGGCTAAAATTTCATCTACCCGCGCCGGTTCATCAAAAAATTCAAGCACCATGGGTAAGTCGAAATGGAGATCCAGGAACCGTGTTTCACGGGTTTTTCCACCGGCACCAAATCCCTTCACACCACGATAAATCGTAGCACCTTTTATTTTTTCTTGATGCAAAAAATCGAATAGTTCATTTAATACTGGTGACTCTTCACTCAGATAAACACGCACTACTTTAACCTGCATCAGACTAACTCCCCAGCAATCGAGCTGATTGAATGCCCAGCAACACCATAAGCAAGGTGCCCAGGTTGTTGATGAGTATATTTATTAAAGCACTGAACCATTGACCGCTGGCATAAAGCACCCACGTTTCCCATGCAAAACTGGAAAATGTCGTATAAGCGCCCAGAAAGCCCACCACCAGAAGCATGCGCCATTGCTCAGCACCACCAGTAAAGCGCTCCATGAGTAAACTCATGATAAAACCTATCAGATAAGAGCCACAGCAATTGACTAGCAGAGTCCCCACCGGAAAACGGGTGCTTAATAAATACTGGGTCAGCGTCACAGTACCAAATCGCGCCACCGCACCCAATGCACCGCCACATGCAACAGCAATAGTCGCTGTAAACATACTATCTCACAATGCCACGGGTTGACTTATTCAGTGCTTCGATCATTGGGATGACTTCCACACAATCTATTTGCAGTAATTCCAATTCAGCCACAGCCTGTTGTACCGTTAACCCCTTACGATAAATTATTTTATAAGCGCGGCGTAAGCAATCAATCGCCGTGGATGAAAAACCACGTCGTCTTAACCCAACCGTATTAATACCACAAGCCGACGTATCAACACCCGCTATCATGACGTAGGGCAAAACATCTTTTGTTACATACGTTGCACGCGCAATAAAGGCATAAGCGCCAACGTGGCAAAATTGATGAACTGCAGCATAAGCACCGATAGTTGCATAATCATCAAGGATCACATGCCCTGAGAGTGCGGAATAATTAACCATGATAACGTGATTACCTACCATGCAATCATGTCCAACATGCGTATAGGCCATCAAAAAATTATTATTACCCAAACGGGTAAGCCCACCGCCTTTGACAGTGCCACGGCTTATCATGCTAAATTCTCGAATTACATTATTGTCACCCAATTCAAGGCGAGTTGGCTCCCCTTGATAGGTAATATCCTGAGGTTCATCACCGACGGATGCAAATTGAAAAATTTTATTGTTTTTACCAATTACAGTAGGTCCTTGAATAACCACATGAGGGCCTACCCAGGTTCCTTCACCAATCTCAACATCAGCACCAATTATTGTACCAGGTCCTATTGAAACACCTTTAGCTAAGTTGGCTGAAGGATGGATTATTGCATGTTCACTTATCACTTTTTACTTCCTTCGCTGCACTCATTAAATCGGCTGAACAGGCAAGTTTATCACCCACATAAGCTTCGCCATGCAAACGCCAAAAATCGCGTTTTCTTCCTATAAGTTTTACTTCCAGACGCAATTGATCACCAGGCGTTACAATTTGTTTAAATTTGGCATTATCAATGCCGGCAAAAAAATACAAGAACTCATAGCCTTCTTGTGCTGTTCGTGAGAGATTCGACAAAATCGCACTGGCTTGCGCCAATGATTCAAGCATCAAAACCCCAGGCATAATAGGATTGCCCGGAAAGTGTCCTGTAAAAAAAGGCTCATTCATGGTCACATTCTTCGTAGCAGTCAGGAAATCAAATTCTTTATAGTCCAGAACCCTGTCAACAAGAATAAAAGGATAACGATGAGGTAACAAATCGAGAATTTTATTAATATCCACATATCCACTCATAAGTCACTTCCCAATTAATTTTTTTTCACTGTAAAATCTAACCAGGCGAACGTCGGTCGGTTAGCCATTGCCAGTAAGGCAGTTACACACCCTTAGGACATGAAAATACTGGATTTAATAACATAAAAAAGGAGCTTGAAATACTGACAAGCTCCCTCCAGATACACAGCTCATTTGCTAAAGTTATGCATTTTAAAATAACTTCAACATTATTCCCCTCTCCACACACTCGGGGTGAGGATGCCCGCAGGACGAAAGAGGGACTCCCCCGCCGTATTACTCCATGCTGCGCGACACACTGCGCCTAATATACTTATCAATTGATTTCTTGCATCACTTTGGCAGTCACATCCAGTTTATCTGCACTAAAAGGCGCCGCATCTTTTTGCAATACAATGTCATACTTATCATTTTCTGCCACTTTAGCAATCGATGCACGGATTTTGTTATAAAACTCTTCCATCGCTTCGTTATGCGCAGTACTTAGCTCTTGTTGATACTGCTGTCCTTCGCGTTCAAACTGCTGCTGTGTATTAACTATTTTCTTTTCCAAATCTTTTCGTTGTGTTTGGCTCAATACCGCACTATCACGTTTGAACTTTTCCATGTCCTGCTTCAAACCCTCTTCCATTGCCATCAATTTATCGCGACGCGGTTTAAATTCCTTTTCCAGCTTTTCCTGAATGACTTTCATTTGCGTGGAGGTTTGCATGATTTTTTGTAAATCCACCACACCTATTTTGGTTCCATCAGCAAAGGCACTGACACTGCTCATTGTAAAAATTAACGCGATTAAAACGCGGCCCACTCGCTTCATGATTTAACTCCCGGTTGAAAGACTAATAAAAAAAACAAACTGACATTGCAAACGCCCAGGCAACAGCATCTTCATGGGCAAAAATACCCTTTATAAAAAAATTTATGACCACGCGCAGTACACACCCACCATTCATATTTAATGGGCATACAAATGCTAGCACAATTCATTGCCTGTTGCGATCACCGAACAACGTATTTAAAAACTTGATGATAGCGTAAATTGAAATATTTGCTCAACATCTGTCGGTTGCTTATTCAATGGCTTCGCAACACTGAATGCCAATGGACCAAATGGTGAGCGCCATTCTACCGATACCCCCGCTGAATAACGCAAAGGACCTGCTGGGGAGCCTGTCAACGCAGCAGGCGTCCCTTGCACAAACACGTTTCCTGCATCAGCAAACAAGCTGGTTCTTACATTCTCACGGCTTAACGGATAAGGCAAAACAAGACCCACACTACCATTTAAAAGCAAATTCGCACCGATTGAATTTCCCCAGTTGTCTTGAGGCCCTAGTGAATAACTGTCATACCCACGAACCTGGCCAGGCTGAGCAATACCACCTGCAAAATAGTTTTCATAAAACGGCAATCCCTGATGGTTAAACGTATTTCCATAATTTACATTACCAAGCATTGTAAACAGGAACCCTCGAGCCAAAGGATAATACATTCTCGCCTGGTATGAGACTTTATAATAGCTAAATGACTGGGATGTTGCAGGCAATGCAATCAGTGCTGTGGCTTGTTGATTAATCCCCTTGTTAGGGTAGGGCATTTGATCGTATGAGTTGCGATTCCATCCGGAGCTTAAACGCAATTGATTAAAACTGCGGCCATACAAATCAACGAAATTCTGAATTTGTAGCACCCTGCCAACCGACTTGATATTCAATCCCTGATACCCATAGCCATACTGAAAACTGCTGTTTTCACCAAGCAGCATATTATAATTCACATCGATACCAAAACGGTCAGAACTATAAGCTGAAACATCCAGTTTTTTCGGGTCAACTTTCTGGAAATAAACATTTACACCACGTCCAATACCGGTGTTGGTATAAAACGGATTGTAATAATTAAACGAATAATCCTGCCCCCAATAGCTGGCATTAAATGCCAACCCGACGGTGCGGCCTGTACCCATAAAATTATACTGATTAAATGAGGCATTAAACTGTGGACCGTTTGTGCCATAGCCTAGTGATGCACTGGCTTCAGCTGAGGGGGCTTCTTCAACTTGCACATCCAGATCCACCTGATTGTTAGTTCCTGGCACAGGTGTTGTTTTAACGTTGATATTTTTCAAATAATTGAGAAGACGTAATTGCCGCTCGGATTCTTTTATATTATGTAATGATAATAATGACCCTTCATTCTGGCGAATAATATTTCGTAAAACATAATCACCCGTTCTGGTGTTACCATGAAAATTAATACGCCGCACATACACGTGTCGGCCTGGCTCAATGACAAAGGTAATGAATACTGTTTTATCTTGCTCATCAATACGCGGCTCAGCATTGATAGCGGGGAATCCGAAACCGATATCACCCATGGCTAAACCAATGGCAGAGATGCTTTCTGTTACTTTTTTACGAGAAAAAACCTCCCCTTGTTTAACCTGAATCAACGATTCGATTTTCTCTTTTGGCAACACAGTTTTACCCATGACAGCGTAGCCCGCAAAACGATACTGAGGACCTTCTTCAATACGGATATTAATAAATACATCTTTTTTATCTGGAGCCAACAACACTTGGGATGAAACTATATTAAATTTCAAATAACCCCGGTCAAGATAAAATGAGCGCAGGGCTTCTAGCGATGCATCCATCGCCGCTTTCGAATATTGATCTTTTTTCGTGAAATAAGTAAAAAGATTACTGGATGACAGTGCAAGCTCCGGCAACAACACGTCATCAGAAAAATCATGATTACCAATGATTCTGATTTCCTTAATACGTGATACACGGCCTTCTGAAACAGTCACATTGATGGCCACGCGATTTTCAGTCAGCGAAGCCACTTTAGCTTCAATGCGGGCATTGTATTTTCCACGGGCGTTATAAACTTGTTTTAACTCTTTCTCGAGTCGCTCAAGTGAGGCACGCTGAAAAACCCGTCCTTTGACCAGGCCAAGATCTTTAAGAATTTCCTTCATTTTATCGCTGGGAATTTCTTTATTACCTGTCACGGTAATCGAGCCAATAGTAGCCCGCTCAACCACCCGCACAATCAAGGTATTACCTTGCCGTTCAAGAACAACAGACTGGAAAAAGCCGGTTTCATATAAAGCACGAATAATTTGCGGCGTTGATGCAGGCCCTACTTCCTCGCCAACCTGAACAGGCAAGTAATTCAAGACCGTGCCTGTGCTTACCCGCTGCAAACCGGTAACTTTAATGTCACGAACAACAAAACCATTGGCAGCGCTTACCTGTACAGACCAACTCAAAGCCGTAGAACAGACACTTAACAGAATTTTTTTACTAATTTTATTCATTATTATTTTTACATCCAGGACAACGAACCTTCGCATGCCGTCAAGCTACAAACTGAACCCTTTTATAGGAAGTTGTTTCAGCTGTCAATCAAGAGAACGCCCATTTTTAAATTAACTCGCCAGTCTTGTTAAATCATTGGTCAATCCTAAAAGCATCAAGACAATCAATAACACAAGGCCAATATATATTCCCACCGATTTTACTTCGTCAGAAAGCGGGCGACGCCTGATGATTTCAATGAGATAGTAAAGCAAATGCCCACCATCCAGCATCGGAATGGGCAATAAATTCAACACGCCCAAACTAATACTAACCAGCGCCAGAAAAGACAGATAATAAGGTAGTCCGCTGCGTGCAGATTCGCCTGCTCCTTGAGCAATACCTACCGGTCCACTGATGCTTTGTAATGGCAATTTACCCATTACAAGACGTCCGATCAAGGTAAATGTGGTACCGGTTAACTCCAGTGTTTGTCCAAATGCCGTGCCAATCGCATCTATTGGACCCTCACGTTGCAAGCGCAACCAATCGGCAGGCCAGTCCACCCGTTGTGAACGAACGCCAATAAACCCTTCTGCATGACCATTATTTATCGTGCTCCCGGTATGGACAACAATCCTACTAAGCTGCGCCTGCCTTTTCAAGACAAGTAATAAACGCTTATCTGGATGTTTCTTTACAAAATCCACCAGGAACAACCAATCTTCTACGGCATGTCCATCGACTGATGTGATTAAATCGCCTGCTTGTAAGCCGGCAGCCTGCGCCGGTGATTCAGGAACAACTTCACCAACAACTGGTGGAATAGTCGGTATAAAGGGGCTTATCCCAAGGCTTGCCAATACATCAGGATTTTTACTATCCATCTGCCAGTCAGCCAAAGGCAGTATCACCTTGCGTTGCTGACCATCATCTAATGATTTAACCGTAATGGTGATCGGTTTGCCGGATCCTAACAAAGGCAATAGCGCATACTGAAAATCACGCCAGCTCGTAATTTTTTTTCCATCCAAAGCAATAATTTCCTGTCGCGGCGTTAAACCAGCCACTGATGCCATACTGCCTGGCTTAACATCATCTATCATTGGCGCAAGCGACTTGATGCCAATGACCAATATCAACCACAAGGCGACGAACGCAAACAGAAAATTAAATAATGGACCTGCTAGCACGATAGCTATCCGCGCCCAGACTGATTTATTATTGAAGGCCAAATGCCTTTCATGCTCAGGCACATCCCCTTCGGCTTCATCAAGCATTTTGACATAACCGCCCAAAGGGAAAAGCGACCACGCAAATTCTGTGCCACGTTTATCATGCCAGCGCGCCAATACCTTGCCAAAGCCAAACGAAAAACGCAGCACTTTCACACCGCAACACCGGGCTACAATAAAATGACCAAACTCATGCACAACAATCAGCAAGACAAGTGCCAACAAAAAATAAAGCAATGTGAATAACATAGTCAAAGCCCAGGCAACATAAAATGCAGCCCTAAATAAAATAGCGGTAAAGCAGCTATCAAACTATCCAGTCTATCCAACACACCACCATGACCTGGAAAAATTTGCCCGGTGTCTTTTAAATTTCTGCGCCGCTTGAGCATGCTGATAAATAAATCACCCAGCAAAGAGATCAGCATGATGCCTGCGGCAATCACAAACCAGAGGAAGCTATAGACAGGCCTAAAATACCAATACGCAACAAACGCCACCAGCATTGTCAACAAAAACCCACCCATCATCCCCTCTACCGTCTTGCCAGGACTAACACGCGGGATTAATTTATGCCGCCCCCAGCATTTACCCGCCAAATAAGCACCAATATCTGCAGCCCAAACCAGACACAACAAATAGACAATCAGATCACTGCCGTGTGAACGTTGATGCAATGCCGCCAGGCAACTGCCAAGCAACGGCAACAGCAACAAACCCGCCGCACCGACTATAACAGGATTACCCCAGTATTTTTGGGACCCAGGGTAGGTTAAAACAGCAACTAAAATTCCCCCCCATATAACAAGTCCTGCTGCTAACCAGTAGTTAAGCCAATAAACACTAGCCCAGGTGGCTACAAGCAATGCCAAAATAAAAATCAGTTTGTTCGCAACACGGGAGACGGGTATTAATTGCAGCCACTCCCACCCCGCTATGATGATAAGAAGTAATACAACGCTTCCTAACAACCACTTATTTCCATAATAGATAGCAAGCAGGACTAAAGGCACAAGCACTAATGTTGTTAGCAGCCGTTGTTTAAACATGGTTTTTCTCATTGATTTGTTTTGAAATTTTACCAAAACGCCGCTCGCGTGAGCTGAAGGTAGCCAAGGCTTTTTCAAATTCAAGGGCATTAAAGTCTGGCCACTGTACGTCAGAAAAGTACAGTTCAGTGTAGGCTAGCTGCCAAAGAAAAAAATTACTTATCCGTTGCTCACCGCTGGTTCTGATAAACAAGTCAGGGTCAGGCAGGTCACCCGTATTTAGATATTGCCCAAAAGTGATTTCATTAATCTCCTCCAGCGAAAGCTCGCCCTTAGCAACCTGCACCGCAAGCGCTTTCGCCGCCTGAACAATGTCCCATTTACCGCTGTAATTCACAACCACGTTTAAAATTAATCGTTGGTTGTCTGCCGTCAGGGTTTCTGCCGATTGCATCTGTGTGCGCAATGCGGAGGATAACAGGCTACGTTCACCTGTAAAACGTAAACGAACACCTTGCTCATGTAAGGTTTGGATTTCACGTTCCAATGACTGAATGAAAAGTTGCATTAAAAAATCAACTTCCATCTCAGGCCTGGACCAATTTTCACTGCTGAATGCGAAAAGGCTCAATAGGGGTATTTTTTTTTGTAAACAACACTCAACCACTGTTTTTACCGCGTCAGTGCCAACCCGATGCCCTTCAACGCGCGGCAAATCGCGATTTTCAGCCCAACGCCCGTTCCCGTCCATAACAATAGCCACATGTTGGGGTAATTTTTGGTTCAAGCTACTTCTTCCAGCAACAAAAATGGCCTATAGTCTACCTGCTTTATAGTCAAAAATTAAGAGCCAAGACAAGTATCCATCAGTCTGTTGAATTATATACCCATCAGAAATGAAGATACTGGATTTATGCTATCGTTTTTTGCGCCTGCAACATGTTAAAAGACTCACAATAGGCTTACTATTACTCATCTTTTAAAATGCCGCAGACACCAAAATCAAGTCGCCTAAAAACCAGTCTCTTCATCTCCAATGGGTATATACCCATCGGACATAAAGACACTGGCTTAGTATTACTATTTACAAACCAAGGAGAAATCCATGCCCAAGAACACCCCTCTTGTGTTACTAATTCTTGATGGCTGGGGTTATCGTGAAGAAAAGCAATACAACGCAATCGCTGCAGCCCATACGCCTCAATGGGACTCCTGGTGGCAAACACGCCCCCATATTTTGCTGGAGGCATCTGGAAATCCAGTTGGTTTACCTGATGCACAAATGGGCAATTCAGAAGTAGGGCATATGCACATTGGTGCCGGACGAATCATCCCCCAGGACTACACCCGAATCAATGACGCCCTGCAAACCGGTGAGTACGCAGAAACCCCCGCCTTCATTGACACCATCACTGACATGAAAAAACAAGGCAACGCCTTGCATGTTTTAGGCTTGCTATCCCCAGGCGGCGTGCACAGCCATGAAAATCATTTATTTGCTTTTTTAGACGTATGCGCCAAACAACAATTTTCTAATGTTTATTTGCATTTATTTCTTGATGGCCGCGACACCCCACCACAAAGTGCACACGCAAGCCTGGCCCGTTTGCAAACCCATCTGATGCAAAACCCAGTCGCCAACATCGCATCCATCAGTGGCCGCTACTATGCCATGGATCGTGACCAACGCTGGCAACGAATTGAACCGGTGTATCGCCTGCTTACAGAACAAGAAAGCCCTTATCACTTTGACACAGCTAGCGAGGCGCTTGACGCGTTTTACCAGCAAAATATTAATGATGAATTTATTCCTCCGACACGTATTGGTGTTGGAAAAGCCATTGAAAATGGCGACTCCGTGCTGTTTTTCAATTTTCGTGCTGATCGCGCCAGGCAATTAACCCAGGCATTTCTTGCTGACGATTTTCAAGGATTTATCCGCGAAAAAAAACCGAAATTAGCGCATTTTATCAGCATGACTCGTTATGCAAGCCATCTGCCCACCCGTAGTGCGTTCCCGCCTGTGATATTACGAAACACCCTGGGCGAAGTGCTTGCCAATCAGGGTGCGCGTCAATTGCGCATCGCCGAAACAGAGAAATACGCTCACGTTACTTTTTTTCTCAATGGTGGTTCAGAACAGGCATTTCCCCATGAGGAGCGTCTTTTAATCCCCTCCCCCAACGTTGCGACTTACGATTTACAACCGGAAATGAGCGCGCCAGAACTAACTAAAAAATTAGTTGATGCCATTCATAGCCGGGCTTATGACGTCATCATTTGCAATTATGCCAATGCCGACATGGTAGGGCATACCGGTGATTTTAAAGCCACTGTGCGTGCCATTGAATACCTGGATAAAGCCATGCACGAGATTGGGCAAGCACTCAGCCAGGCTGGCGGGCAATTATTGATTACGGCCGATCATGGCAATGCCGAGGCCATGTTTGATGCGTCCACGCAACAAGCCCATACTGCACACACTACCCACCCCGTGCCTTTGTTGTTCGTTGGAGACAATTGGCACTTTAATACTGAAAAAGGCAGTTTGATTGATATCGCGCCAACCATGTTGGCTTTGCTTGAAATACAACCGCCTGCTGAAATGACAGGTAGCGTGCTATTGGAAGAAAATCATGGCTCAACTGTTTAAAACCATAGCGAAAAATAGATGCTTAGCTTGTTTTCTCTTTTTATTTATCAGTGCAAGTCATGCTGATAGCAGTGCAGTTAATCTAGCAAAAATCAAACTCAAAGCATTGGATAGCAAAATCGGCAAACTAGAGCAAACATTAATTCATGCTCATGACAAACAAGGGGTGCTGAACAAGGAGCTGGCCGAGACGGAAAAAGAAATTGGCAAGGGGGTTCGTGAATCACGAACCATCCAACAAGACATGGCGACTAAACAACATAAAATCACCGGGCTACAACAACAAGTTGAGCAGTTAGAAGCACAACTACAAGTCCAACAGCAACTGCTTGCAAAACACCTGCGCACACGATACAAAATGGGAGAATACCAGCCGCTAAAATGGCTTCTCAACCAGGATGATCCCTATACCATCAGTCGTCTGCTAACCTTTTATCAATATATAATCCAATCACGCCAGGAAGTGATTGATAAGGTTCATGACATCAAAGATAAGCTGGCACTAAGCGAAAATAAATTGCATCAGGAAATCGACGCGCAACAGCAATTGCAACAACAATTGACCATACGTCAACAAAAACTGGAGCAAGAAAAACACTATCACAAAGCCTTAATCCAATCGCTAAACCAGGACATACGCACCACCCAACAAGCCCTGGACGAATCACAACGCAATAAAGCCAATTTGTCGCGCCTGCTTCAATCACTGGTGCAGCAAAGCATCGCACAACCTCATTACCCATTCATGCAAATGCGCCATAAATTACCGAAACCGGTCAAAACAGATAAAAGTGCTACGCAACAAATGAATCAAGGTGTTACTTTTTTTGCTCCTGAAGGCGAATCAGTTGCCGCGGTTTATCCAGGCAAAGTGGTCTTTAGCGATTGGTTAAAAGGCTATGGGCTGTTGCTGATAGTTGATCATGGCCAAGGTTTTATGACCCTCTACGCTCATAACCAATCTTTATTCAAACAAAAAGGCGAAGCAGTAAGCCAGGGCGAACAAATTGCCGCCGTTGGACATAGCGGTGGACTTAAACAAAACGGTCTATACTTTGAAGTAAGACACCGTGGAAAAGCAATTCCTCCACTCGAATGGTTGTCATGATTGCTCTCTGGCACTTTATCTGCCGCAGACTACAATAATAATAACAGTGGGAAGCAAATAGCTGCTAAAAAGGTCGTGCTTTTAAGGAGAAATTTATGTTCACCAGGCAATTGTATGTTAAAACGTTAATCATTTCATTCGCGGCGGCCTTATTTTTCCCAGCGCACGTTGTGATAGCGGCAGAAGAAAGCAATCGGCAAATTCCCATGGAAGATGTGCAACGATTTTCCAATGCCATCGGACAAATTAAAAAATACTATGTCAAACCGACAGAAGACAGCGAATTATTTGATAACGCCATCCGCGGCATGCTAAGTGGTCTTGATCCCCATTCAAGTTACCTTAATGAAGAGGATTTCAAAGAACTGCAAACCGCCACCAATGGCGAGTTCGGTGGTCTTGGCATTGAAGTGACGATGGAAGAAGGCGTCGTAAAAGTCATCACCCCTCTTCTTGATACGCCTGCCTATAAAGCGGGGATCAAATCGGGCGATTACATCATTAAATTAGGCTCACAATCTGTACAGGGCATGGAGCTGAAAGATGCTGTTAATTTAATGCGCGGTAAAGTCGGAAGCTCTATTGACTTGACTATTCTTCGTAAAGGGGAAAACAAACCCTTAATGTTTACAATAGAACGTGAACAAATCCTGATTAAAAGTGTCAAGAGCAATCTCATTGATAAAAAATATGGCTACGTGCGACTTGCACAATTCCAGGCATTAACGGCCAAGGACATGCAGCAAGCCATTGAGCAGATGAAAAAAGAAGCAGGTGGTAAATTACACGGCCTCGTGCTTGATTTACGCAATAATCCCGGTGGCTTATTAGATTCAGCCATTCAGGTATCTGACGCGTTTATCCACAACGATAAGAAAAACAAGGAAGAGCTTATTGTCTATACTGAAGGGCGCATACCAGGCTCAAAATTTACCGCAATCGCCAATCCTGGTGATATCCTGAACAATGCCCCCATTGTTGTATTGATTAATAACGGTTCAGCATCTGCCTCAGAGATCGTCGCCGGAGCACTTCAAGATAATAAACGCGCGATTATTCTCGGCACCAAGAGTTTTGGTAAAGGCTCGGTGCAAACGGTATTGCCACTGGATAGCAAGCGCGCCATCAAATTAACCACCGCACTTTATTTTACCCCATCAGGCACCTCAATCCAGGCTAAAGGCATTATGCCGGACATCCTGGTGGAGGAAGTCACTATAGCTAAATCTGATGACAAGCTAAAATTCTCAGGTTTTAGTGAGGCAGACTTGGGCGGGCATATCGAAAATGGAAACAAAGAAAATAAGAGCGATAAACCCGTTGGCGAGCAATCATCATCTGAAAAACCAAACTTGCTGCATGATGATTATCAACTGTATGCCGCAATGACCGTGCTGAAAGGATTGGCAATCGCACAACGCTAAACATGGTCTTGAGCGGTTCATTTCAGCGCCCATAACAGCTAGCCCGAGTATATACTCGGGCTAGTGCCGCACATAAACTGGCTAATCTATTAACAATATGTAATAATGGCGTGTCTTTATATCCTACATAACCTTATGCGTCTCTTGATTAAATCTCTACTATTCATACTGCTAGCTCTTTCCCTGTCGCCAGTCGCGGCTAACATCACCGATTATTTTTCTAGCATCAAATCTAACCCCAAAGCACTATATGCTTTTTTCAAAGAAATGCCCAAAGGTGGTGAGCTGCATTATCACTTGGCAGGTGGTGCCTATCCTGAAACCATGCTTTCTCTCGCCGCCCAAGGTAGCTACTGCCTGGATAATGAGACATCAAGCATCAGTAAAAGCACAACATCCTGTAATGGGGTAAAAAGTGCCGATATCCCGACCATACCAGCAATTTATAATAAAACCATCCGCGCCTGGTCCATGCAAGATTTTACTCCAGGCCCTGAATCAGGGCATGATCATTTTTTCGCGAGCTTTGCTAAATTCACCTCCGTGGTCGCCAATTCCCGCCCCCAGTTACTCGCTAAAATTATGCAACGCGCGGCCAGACAACATGAACTTTATCTGGAAATCATGGTATTACCAGACAATGCGCAATCAGCAACATTCGCAACACACCTACCCAATGGCGTTGATTTTACCGACAAAAAACGGATATTACTGGCCAATAAAGCGTTTCAAAATAATATCCACTACACTGTTACCGAAAGCACACGCATTTTACAACAAGCGCGTCAAATTCTGGGTTGTTATACTGCGCAAAAACAACCCGCTTGTGGGATAACAGTAAAATTTCAGTATTATATCTTGCGCGAACAACCCCTGGACAATTTATTTGCCCAGACTTTAAATGCGTTTGCCGCCGCAGACCAATCGCAAGACATCGTCGCTATCAATTTAGTACAGGCTGAGGATGGCGTGATTTCCATGCGTGATTATCAGGCGCAAATGCAAGTGATTAAATTTATGCATACAGTTTATCCAAACGTCCACATTGCCCTTCATGCAGGTGAGCTCTCTCCCCAAACAACGCCACCAGAGGCACTTCGGTTTCATATCCATGATGCTATTTTTACAGGGCATGCCGAACGCATAGGTCATGGTGTGGATATTACTCATGAAGATAATACCAAATCCTTGTTAAAACATATGGCCACAACACCAGTTGCCGTTGAAATCAACTTAACCAGCAATCGTGAAATCCTAAACATCACCGGCCCCAAACACCCCCTACGCTTTTATTTAGCCCACCAAGTCCCTGTGGTTCTCTCTACTGATGATGAAGGCATCTTGCGCACTGATTTAACCCATGAATATGTTGAAGCCGTGCTTACCCATGGCCTGGATTACCCTACTATCAGAGCGATTAACCGCAATGCATTAACTTACAGTTTTTTACCCGGAAAAAGTTTATGGGCAGATGCCAATCATCATACTCCAGTCCCAGCATGCCAATATTTTAATAGTACTTCTTGCCAGAAATTTATCAAAAACAATCAAAAAGCCAGGCTGCAATGGCAGCTGGAACAAAAATTAAATGCCTTTGAAACGCAATATACCCAGCGAATATAAATCCCCCCCTTTTACAAAGGGGGGATATTTTATGAGGGGATACATCAGGGGGCAGGGGGGATTTTTCGCTACTTATTAGTAGCATAAGCCATATACAAACCAAACTCACACCCAAATCCGTTCGCCCTGAGGAGGCGCAAAATCAATACGTATCATTAAGCACTGAACACCAGCGCGCCGTCTCGAAGGGTTTATACGAATGGAATCAGTGCGGAGATAAATCCAAATGGTTTGAAGTATTTTAGCCCCTTCATAATCCTTATCGACAAGCCATAATAGATAACGTATTATCTTTTAATACTTTATGTATTGCTTACACTCTTTGGACATGAAGACACTGGATTTATGTCCAATAGGTATATAATCTGATTTGGAGTAAACCCATGCCAGCCGAGAGTTATTCGGCCTCTCTTGTAAGCCGACTTGCAGTGCCTTGCCACCACAGGATCCAGCCAGGTTATTATCGCTCAAAACTATTTATTGCTTCTTCTACAACCAATCCGCTGGTTGCAGCAACAGGTCCATTATTATCTTTACTGGAAAGACTAAGTGTTAGCCCAACACTGCCTCCAGTTAGTGATATCCGTGATAACATCGAACATGAATTGCATGCTTTTCATAGCAGATTAGTCAGCCTGCATTACGCGGATGAACTTATTATCATTGCCAATTACTTGCTAAGCGCCACCATCGATGAGCTATTAGGAAAAAATTACCTGCGTCTTTATGGGAAACTCGCTGAATTTAAAGCATTTACGCCTCCATCACATGATGACATAGGTCCACAACAACGCTTTTTTGATATTGTTCATCACATTAAAGATCGCACCAACCAATACCTGGATTTAATTGAATTAGCCTATTATTGTCTGATTGCAGGATTTGAAGGTGAACAGCATTTACGTACTGATGGCAGGCAAACATTGGATAACTTAATTGAAGAATTATATCAATTAATCCAGCAACACCGCGTCAATAAACCGCTTAGGCTTTTCAAAGAGCAGCCCATCACAAGACCTGAGGCTACCAATCATAAACCGATTATAACTGCAGTCATGCTAGCACTGGGTTTGCTAACATCAATTTATTTTATCAGTCATACCTTACTGGAAAATAAAGCCAAAACCGTGCTGCTTGGACATACAGCACTTGCCAAAATGGATAATTAATGGACAATTCACTGCATGCATTATGTGACGCATTAAAAAAAATAATCTGGCAGTTAAAGCCGCAGCATAATCCGCTTTCATTTCTGATACTCACAGGCAAAGTCAACCAAGGAAAAACGACGTTACTGCGTCAAAGTAAACTGCAACATTGTGCCGTCAGCTCAGAAAGAAATGCTGATATTTATTACAATCAGCATGGTGTTATTGTTGAACTTGGTGAGTCATGGCTTAACCAAAGCAAAAATTTATTACAAGACACCCTCAAACAGTTAAATCGCTGTCATCGCAGCTTACAAATTAGCGGCCTGATGTTATGCGTGGATATCAATGAGTTGCTGACTGCAGAACCACTAGAGTTAACCGAACATTGCAAAGCTCACAGCCAATTATTGCAGCGGTTCGGACTTAGCCTCGGCTACCGTGTAGACATTGCTATTTTATTTACCAAACTGGATTCCCTGGCAGGATTTTGTGAGTTTTTTCAGTATGAGCATGCCACTGATTTAAATAAACCACTAGGCTTCTCCCTATATAATGCCGTCGAGCATAACAAGCTCCTTGATACCTTCAAAATACAATTTGAACAATTGATTGAAATGCTTGGACAGCAAGTCATCAATAAAATGCATCCAGCACGATCCAGCCTTAAACGCACCCTAATCCGTGAGTTTCCGCTACAGCTGGCCAGTTTGCGTGTCGCAATACAATCTCTAGTGCAAACTCTGTCGCCTAAATTATTTCGCATTGATGCCCTGTATTTTACCAGTGCAGAGCAAGGCGGTGTCAGTCAGGATCGCCTCAACAAAAAAATCCAGCACGAATATGCCCTAACAACCCAAAATCAATTCCCTCAATCCGTTAATTATCGTGCTTACTTTATTGAAGGTGCACTGTCTGCCTTTCAAGCCCATACAAAACGCCATACACCAAGCATCACACTGTCACACAAATGGGCAGCAGGTGTATTAGCAGGAACAGTAGGCCTATCCTTGCTCTGGCTAGGCCACCAATATTTAAAATCAGCTCATATTCTTGATGAAGCCAGTAAAGAATTGTTACTGTATGAATCAATGGCAGGGCAGGAAAAAAATAAAACCCCCGCACTGTATCATCTGACAAAAGCGTCGGCTTCATTAGAAAAAATCAACTCCAACTCAGTTTCTTTATTAGCTATACAAGACCTAAAAACACGGCTTCGTATTAATGCAAAGCAACACCTTCAAGGTGATTTCATACCTGGCGTACTACATGAAATTGAAACAATAATGACGGATGCCAAGCAATTACAATCAGCTCGGTATCAGGCTTTGAAAATATACCTCATGTTGGGCGATGCACAAAAATTTTCCCAACCTGAGGTGCTATCCTGGTTTCAGCAACATTGGGAGACTGAGGCCTCAGAGCATGTTCAAAAAAAACTATCTCTATTAAAACAAATACTTCGTCAACCCTTGCAGCCATTGCCCATCAATCGTCAAATCGTAAGTGATGTTCGCAATTACCTCAATGCTCTACCAGCCAGTTACTTATACTATACGCTTGCCAAAGGCTATTTCCCTCAAGCAACAGAAAACATCTCAATGGATGGCTTTGAATTAGCCAATAGCCAGCTGCCTGTGTATTTAACCAAATCAGGTTTCCACCAAATCATTGATAAGCTCCCCGCCATCACCTCGCAATTGCAAGCAGATAATTGGGTTCTTGCACGCCAAGATCTGAATAGCCTGCATACACAACTGCTACAAGCTTATTGTTATGAGTATGTTGCGTGGTGGCAAAATTTCATGCGTCGCTCAAGTCCTCTGCATTTCAAAGATTACCAACAGGCGGGGCATTTGACACGGTTGCTGAATAATTCAAACGCAATGGGTAAATTAATCACTTTGTTCCAGGAACAAACCAGCCCCGAATTTGGTGAGAATTCATCCCTCTTTAATCAGGAAGTAGCAAGTAAATTTACCTATTTAAGTTTATTAAGCCAATCTGCCGTACGTGATTTGACATTAAATCTCAATGAGCTGGAAAAATTTCTTGCCACTATATCAATACTTAACGATCAAGGTAGAACTGCATTTACTTTAATTAAATCACGTTTTTCAGGTGATACCCTATCAAATCCATTAAGTACCCTTTATGCCCGTGCTCAACAATTGCCTGAGCCCATCTCACTATGGGCAAAGCAAATAGCAGATGACACCTGGTTTCTTCTCATTAATAACAGCAGAACCTATATCAATCAGCAATGGCAACAAACAGTTTTTTATGAGTATCAAAATCACATTGCTAAACGCTACCCCTTCGACATCACACAAACTCAGGAAGTAGCACTTGCAGATTTTGATCATTTCTTTTCCAACCACGGCGCCTTGAGCAATTTTATCGAAGTATACTTAAAACCTTTCCTGGACACGTCTCATCCACAATGGCAACTTAAGGAGTTGAATAATTATGTATTACCTGTGTCACCAGAAACTATCAATGAGTTAATCCGAGCCAATGTGATTACTAACATGTTTTTTCCTCAACAAGCTGATACAAGTAAAATTGAATTTAGTCTTCAAAAAATAAATCTTGACCCGATCGTCGCAAGTTTGCAGCTTGCAATTGGCAAAACCGAACTACGTGATGATCAAAACACCGATTCGTTTACCCGCTTCACATGGCCTGACTTAAACGCAAAGCTTACATTGAATTCCATCGAGGGGAATCACTACGAACTGGATGAATTGGGTTTATGGGCATTTTTCAAAATACTGCAAAAGGTCAATGTCCTGGTAGATGAACAGGATAGTTCCAGCTTACAAATTCTATTTGAAGTAAATGGAAATTCAGGTCGCTATTTATTAAAAACAGAAAATCAGATAAATCCATTCATTCCTGGGATCTTAAATGGATTCATGCTAACAGAGGTGATTGTTTAAAAGTCAATATTTTCTTCATTGTCATTTTGCATACATTATCGACGCAAAGCCACGCCAGTCATATTTATTCCAGAAAGTAATAACAACGCCGTGATAAGTCCCGTTAAAGCCATGCAAGAAAATGCAGCAGAAAATCCAAGTCCCACTTTATCAAATAAAGCATATACGCCAAAAATCACTTGGCCACAGATTGCTCCCCCAAGGTGGCCAAGGCCATCGGTTATCGACATGCAAGTCGATCGCACCATGGTTGGAAAATTTTCTGCAGTGTATGCATACATGATGGGTATAATTGCCGCAATGGTTGTCGAGGCAATAAATCCATTGATGATTATCATCAGGCTGGTTGGAAACCAGCCGATTAAAAATAACGCAATACTCCAGAAAACCGCCACTGCTGCTGCAAATTTTTTTCGCTCTACTCTGTCACCATACACTATGGGAAATATGCAACCAACGATAAAACCAAGTGAGCTGATTGCTACAAAAGCGATACTTTCCGCCAACTGAAATCCTTTCTCAAAAAAAAGATTGGTACTCAACGTTAACCACGCATAATTACCAAGATAATAGACGAACCAAATAGAGATAAACAAAATGAGTCGCCGAAGATAAGGCGGTTTGAATATATTCAAGAATGAGTGCTGCTCTGGAAAAGTCTGTGCAGATTTTAAGGGCATGGGTAGATCCTGACTAAGGACATTGCGTGCATAGCTTTCTGCATTTAAAACAATGCGGTCAGCCTGTCCAAGAGCGCCTTGGGCAACCAGCCAACGAGGTGACTCTGGAATCCAGTAGCGAGTAAATCCAATCACAATCCCACCAAGGCTACCAAAGGCAAAAAGCGCGCGCCACCCCCATGTAAAATTAGGTACCAGTATCAGTCCAATAAAAGGTACAACTGCAAACCCAAGCATACCAAAAGCAACGGCACGACTAGTATATTGACCTCGATACTTTGCGGGAGCCAATTCACCAATTAATGTGGTTACCAAAGAAATTTCAGCACCTAACCCCATACCTGAAATAAAACGCCAAAATATTAATGATTCAATGGATTGGGTAAAAACACAAAATAATGAACCTGCAGAAAACAATGCAATGGAGATGTAAAGACCAATTCGGCGACCATACCAATCAGCGATACGACTATCAAAAAAAGAGCCAATAATATACCCAATAAGACCACTAGTAATTGACCAAGCAGCCGTTTCAGGTGATACACCAAACTCTTTTTCTATATTAGGTAAAGCCAGGCCTATTGAAACCATATCAAAAAATGCGAAAAAAAAACCTGCCCCTACTGATAAAAGAACTAGCTTCGAGTATGGCCATATTGGGATGCGATCTAATCGATCTAGAATTTGTCCACCTTCCAATCGACTAAATTGCATGGGTTAATCTCCAAATTTTAACCAATTTGCAGCGAGCAGAATATTCTATTCATTTTCTAAATAGAGTGGCCTTAAGCTAAAATAACGATTCCAATACGACTATACACTGGGTGGGAGACTTTTACTGTTTGGATCCTGTGCGTAGGCGTTTAATATATCTTTAACCAACCCTTCGATAACGCCTAATTTCCCATCCTCCTCAATTAGACCAACTTCTTTCTTCAACTCATCTAACCGGTCAGCAATTTCCTTTGCAACCGACCCTTTGGGGAAAAGAGATGCCAGAAAACGCCTTGCTTCGGCAGGTCCCAAATGACGGTAAAGCTGATTTCGAACAGCCACATCTTCTGCTGTTGTACTGAAAGCCCACAATTCAATAGGGCCCAGTGTCAACGTTAGTAGCTGTACACTCACACCACTTTTAGTCGAAAACTGCGCGAGAAATGTTGCACCGCCTTCACGTGGCCCATGCACACGGGTTCGCAATGCGATTCGAGCCGTTTCAGATAATCCAAAAATTTTACTTGTCTTCTCAATGGCTTGTGAAGGGCCGGCATCCATAATATAAATAGATGTGGCAAAATCAATCATGACCGAATCAAAATCATCAACCGATTGTGATAACAATGAGATTTGTACATTCCACTTTCTGCCTTCGCGCATATCAATAATAACTTGTTCACGTACAGCAGCCGATTTTGATGTGCGATGAAATTCATCATAAACAATCCGTTTAGGATCTTCTCGTATTTCAGCAATCCTCTCGCGATGATAAGCCTGGTATTGCTCAGGTATACTGCTTAAACATTCTTCAGTAAGGTAATAATGACGAGCAAGGACATAACGTGCCAACATAAACATAACAGACGTTTGTCTATCAGCCGCATCTCCACCACTTTTTGCAACCTCATCCAAGTCAAGTGATACAACTCTCGCATCACCAATATCGAAAGCCGTAACCCGTGATAAAATAGGATATTCCCGTACAGCCCCTGAGACCATACGTGAGAAAGCATTAATTAATGATTCTCCTGTAGGGGCAGTAACCTTACCATATAAATCCTCAATCGATGAGGTACGGCAAATAGACGCAGCATCAGCAAGTAGCGGTGTTGCATAACGTTGAGCAAGCATGGCTTCATGCACGAAGCCTGCAGAATATAATGAATCGGTGACCTCCCACCAGGTGGATTTTGAATCACGCACAAAACCTATTTCTTCAAGAATACTATCAATAAATTCTTCAATTCCAGGCGCATAAGGTGTTGGATTGTTATCATCAGCCATGCTCTTATAAAGCTCGTCCACCACCATGCCATTTAAATCTGCCATGCCATCATACGCTTTAACGGCTCCAAGTGGTGTGGTCAGCAGCGTTAATAAATTAACTAAAAACGAGCGCTCCAATGCGGTTGGATAACGACAACCCAATTGCGTATCAAAGGGGTTAATAGAGTATTCAGGCGTCATACGCAACCGATGATACGCAACTAAATGACGTTTAGATGCCGGTAATGCTTCCTTAAGCAAGGAAATTAGACCACTACTTGAAGGGCCAATGTCTATAATAGCAATACGTGGTAAACGGTTTATCCCACTTGATAAGCAAAGTGCCAGATTTTGTGCATTGGATAAAACTGACTTACCCGAACCAGGACGTGCATAGACTAAGTCAATCCATGTAGTTTGTTGGCTCGAACCAGGCTGAAAAGGCCAAAGTTTACCGTCTGGGGAACGGTATAATAACGCACCTGTTCGCCAGGGTGATGCAGGCCTTGTGATTGGCAACATCTTAATAACGTCAGAAAGCGGAGCAACTGCAGCAACAGCAGGACTAGCTGTCGTTGTAGCCAGCATACTCGATACAAAGCCTGCAAATGGATCACCACAGATTTCTGAAACATCAGTAGAACCCCATCCCTGAATAGCTTTTACTAACTCAGAACTGCGACGCTGAAGTAATGGTATATTGCCTTCCGGCGCCCAGGTAGTAGCCACGACACGCAAACGGATAATCGCCTCGTCAGTATTAATTTGCAAATATTTCAATAAATTGACCGAATCACTAATCAATCGGTTTTGGGCAGATGAAAAACTCAATATTGCTGCCAGTAACCCTTTAAGTTTGATGGTACCTAATCCTTCACTTTCCAGAAAAAAGGATATTTTCCAGGGAATATGGGTAGGAAGAATTCGAGAAAACAGGGTTACAAATGGTCTAATATCTTTGGGAAACAAATCAATATAAGCAGAAGAGTAAATTTTATTTCCAACAAGAACAGTACGCCTGTCGATTGTTACAGCATCGCGCGGGATTACCTGTTTGGCCAACGATGGCCAAAGTATATCAGATACATCACCTTCAAAATTGTTAATTTCTCTAACAGGTATTTTATCCCCGGGCAGGCTGGCTCGCCAGTCGTCTGCAGTAAAATCAGGATCTGCTGTCATGCGTATCGCATAAACCGCTTCATGCACCTCTAGTAATTTAGCAGAAATATTTAAGGTATCCAGATCGTTTTTCACAGCGCGCACATAAGCACTATGCGTTTCACGCAGCTCAGGAATTGCTGCATAAATAGTTTGAGTGTTTTTAAATGCCGGCGCTTTAGTATCTTTAAGCCGTTTCATTTTAGCTTTGTTAGCAACTTTCAACTGATCCGTCGGTAAATTGAAAGGCCTAGTCATCAACACAAAATACACACGCTCATCAGCACAATACAATGACAAATAATCCACACGTTCACTAAACAAATCATCCAAATTCAACTGCAGGCGATTAGCCGTGGCTTGTGCTGGGGCATAAATATCGCGGATCACTTTTTTAATGTTTTGCTTATCATGACTAAAATAAACTTGTAGTGCATGACCAGGTCGCCTCATGGCCGCTTGAAATGTATTACTAAGGCCCTCAACCAACAATTCAAATTCTTGCGCTCCGGCTAGCGCTGTCACGCCTTCAATTTCCATAATAGAAAGCAGAGACCCATCATGATTAACTAATACTGTTGGGCTGTCAGCTGTCTCCAGCTCGCAATACGACTCCGTCGTTTGCTTCAATGATGTACTTAACCAGGCAAAAAAGGTATCAACGCCTTCAAAAAAAGATTCTGCCCATTTTGCCATGCCATTGTCCCCGTAATTACAAAAAAATCCCTAATCCTAGCATATACCGAAACTACATAAAGATGCGACTATTCCGATTCTAAATTTAGTCACACGTACTCAGAGCTCCCCCCCCTGATCTGCCTCCGCAAAAAACAAGAGATTTCTATCCGGAGCAGCTTCTATCAGGGAGATCTCACTTCTCTGCAATTTCATCCAATGCACTTGCAGCCCAATGCTCGATTTGTTTTCGAAATTTTGCGCGCGAAGGCAGTAACCGAAGGTTCTTAAATATTTTTTCAGAAGTATCATCAGAAATATGACCTGAATCAATAAGCAAATGGCCAAAAATTGCCGGATCACTGGTTCCCTCGCCAAATTTATCTTCTACTAATTGGGAGCGGAATTTAAAGCTTCGATAAATAGTTTGCGCACTGTTTTTATAGCCCGTATCATTGGTAATAGCGCAAAATAACACATGACAGAAGCTATTTATTTCAGCTTGGCTTAATTCGGGAACATACACTAATGTCCCACCACCATAACCACCAACACCGACTGATTCAACAAAAAAACATTGCGCGCAAAAACAACATGCGGTCACTAAATTAGGCAATTTATTGTTATTGTAATCGCCATCAAGATTTACAATATCTTGATAAATTCTGGCTTGAAAACCACAAAATTGGCACTTATAGCGATCTCGTTGAAAAATTTTCTGCTCAAAGGTTTTAAAGCGTGGATCAGCTTTTCTAGCAGAATAAAGACGCCATGAACCCGGACTAGCCACTAACTTCAATTCATATTGCTCTTGATTGCTGCTCATGAATCAAACTCGCAAATGAAATCCAATAACCGGGAAAGCGGCTTAATGGCCGCTTTCTCGAAAATCGAATTATGAACCAGTGAAAATTGTTCCAGTTGGGCCAGCTACGCTCCCAGCTCCTCCGAACATTGTATCGCCAGTGACAGTCAATATTGAAGGCAAAAACAACAACGCTGCGGCAATGAAAATTAGTGCAATTGGTGTACCAATTGGAATTTGCGTAGGATTATCTTTGTGCTGTTTAAATTTCATGATGGCCCCAATTGAGAAGCCCAATCCTGCAAGATACGAACCACCCGTAATTAATTTTGCCAGGCTGGTAAATGATTCAGAAATTGAGGATGCCATATTCCCGATGGTTTGCGCAGCAGATGCGCCTCCTGCGAACATCAACAAACCAACACACGCAAGACAAACAGCCCCATGTTTATAATTTAACTTAATTACTGATGTTTTTTTCACGTTTTCCCCCCATTAAAATGCTTAACCAGTGCCATAAAGAGTATTATTAATAATTTGAATCGTTCCTACAATATTCATGGCTAAAATTCCGCCGAATACGTGTGTCAATCCCTTTCCAGTGCCGCCTGGAGGCTGTCCTTGTGCGGCTGAACGAGCAACCAATACCCATCCTCTGATAAATGCAACCAAGCCAATTGTCTGGAAAATTAGGGTCAGTGGTCTTCCAACTAAACTGTCCTGACCAAACAAACTGTCTAATGCTTGATTACCACTGCTGATTGGTGCATACGCAAGCACATTTGCATAGCCAAACGTCGTGGTCATGAGCACTTGAAATGCAGTTGGGAAATAAATAAAAATTCCCGCTACCATAAAGTAAACTATTGGCTCTTTAATGCTAGAGTTACTGGCCATCATGGTGCGTGCTTCCCCATATACTTTTAAAGTATACACCGCTTTAAAAGCCAATGACAAGCCAATTAGATAGGCCGCTCCTGTCAAGAGCCTCTCAACAGGTTGCAGCGTATTTGCAATATTAGTTAATATGCTTGCCTGATTCGTAATCCAATCAGTAAACGCGCCCATATTATCCTCAACTATCTGCTTGACTAAATCGTATCACTTGTCCTGAGCTTGTTGTAATACGTCCTTGATTAGGATCGATTAATCTCACCGTACCGTAACCTGGAATAACCGTACCTTCTCTCACAGTAAGTGTAGTACCGTTTTGCGCTATTAACCACGCTCTGCCAGGGATTACTGCTTGAATATAATATTTAGGTGTAACAATAACTCGTCGTACTACTTTTTGAACGGGCTTAGGCTTGCTGCGCACTTTTAATTGCTGAATATCATGCGCTTGTTCCTCTATTTTTGCGTTTAATGTTGATATTAGCTGATTTAGTTGGGCTAGTTGTGCTGTCAATCCATTTAAACTATTACTGATTCCTGTTAGTTGGTTACTGATTGAGGTAACTTCTGACCGCATGTTTTGCTGACTTAAATCAATAGAAGCCAATTTTTGATCCACTTTAGGCTCAACAGCTATCGGTGGTGTGGAAGTTACTGGTTTCGCAACCTGCGGTATCGGTGCTGAAGTAGTCTGCACAGGAGCTGTTCTTGCTGGCGCAGGCATAGGATCTGAGTCTCTTTTTTCGGTGAAATAAGATCCTAAAAATTTGTATAAGAGCATGATACAAATAACCACGACCACTACTATCAATGCGTTACGTTTTATATTTGTAGGATCAGAAAAATGATAGCTTGTATCTGTTTTGGGAATATCATCAGGACTTTGATTTTCACCTTCTGATGCAGCCGGATTGACCGTGTCCAAATCTGCGAATTGGTATTCATCATTGTATTGATCTTTGTCTGCCATCGTTTACCTGCTCATCAAATTAAAGTGATGTTAAGTCCTGCGTAAACAGGATCCCTAAACCCGTACCTGAGCATACCTCTACTGTTGTTGGTCGACTAAATTGTTGCTGCGCGACTTGCCCCCAGTTTTTACCCAGTGTTGCCAATCCAATTACAGCATTTTCTAATGCGGAGCGGCCCACGCCACTTTGAATGGTCGTATTTGTAGCCTGTCCAGTACCACCAATAGTAATTGTGGTGTTAGCCGATTGAAACGCATTACCGAAGCCTTCAAGAAAAGTTGCTGCAAACAAAGAACCATAGCGTAACAGATAGTGATGATCTGTACTGCTAGACAATGCGGTTCTGGCTGTGTTCGGATCAATCGCGTAAGCACTGATTGATACACTTTTTGCCGCACCCGGAACCGACATGGTATTAAAACTAATTATCAATCTATCAGCATTACTGGGTAAGTTAAAACTGCCAATCAATGTAGCTCCCTTGAAACGACCAGACACTACAGTAGCAAGTATTGGTCCTGGCTCATCACTATTGACCGATGTCTCAAGCACTGCAAAGATTACATCGCCAGTCTTGATTAAAGCCTTTTTGACTGCTGTACCAGCATGCGCTGCGTCAAGTGCACCCGTATCATCTCTTCTGCTTAATCCAATAGCTGTCGCAGCATCAGCACCTCCTTTTTCAATAGCTGATCCAGCAACAAATACTTGGGTTGAAACCGTTTTCCATTCTTGCAAGGCTTGATTAGCTGCCGCCAGCATTTGACTGGTTCGCTGTTGTATTTTCTGCTGATGACGCTGAGCTGCCATCTGCTTTTGTTGACGATTTAATGTCGCTTGAAGCTGTTTGGTATTTGCCGCATCTTGTCCAGCAGGTCTTGCTGGCACTGCAGTTGGATCAACAGAAGGTATTCCTGTCATCATCGACGAGGGAGAAGGAGGTATCGGTGCAGCTGATAAGCCTGGCACAGTCGCATCCATGGGTGTCATTCCGGCATCTTGTATTGCTTGTTTTGAAAAACCTGCATTCGCCAGCTCAGTTGCATTAAAACCGGCATCTTTTAAGTCTCTCGCTGAAAAGCCCGCGTCTTTTAAATCTTTTGCGCTAAACCCGGCATCTTTTAATTGTTCAGCCGTGAAACCTGCATTTTTCAACTGGGACGCACTAACTCCTGCATCTTTAAGTTGTGTTGCACTAAAGCCTGCTTGTTTAAGTTGTTCAGGACTAAATCCTGCATCATGTAATTCTTTTGCGCTAAATCCTGCATTTTTTAGTTGTTGTGCACTAAATCCCGCATTTTTTAACTCAGCCGCAGTAAATCCTGCATTTTTCAATTCTGCTGCAGTATAACCCGCATCAGCCATTGCTTTGGCACTGCAACCTAACGTTTGCTTAATGGTTTCAGCAGATACGCCCAATGCACGCGCCGCTTTTAATGAAGCAACGCTGCAATTAGCTGTTCTTCCCGCAGCAATCGCACCCGCATGACTGATGCCAGATTGGACTAATTGTTGCGGTGAAAAGCCGGCACCAATCAATTGCTCAGGCGTAAATCCCGCGTCAGCTAATGCCTTGGCTCCAAATCCTGCTTCTTTTAATTCATTGGCATTGCATCCATTAAGCTCATGAATCCGTTTTGCAGAAACTCCTTCGGCAAATAATGCCTTCAACTTAGCAGGATCACATCCTGCTGCACGAATAGCTGCATCACTGGCTGCCTCAGCATTACTTATCTGCTCAGGGGTGAATCCGGCAGCGGCTAGTTGCTGTGGGGTAAAACCCGCATCAGTCAATGCTTTAGCATCAAAACCTGCAGCTTTTAATGCAGAGGCGCTACATCCATTTAAATCATGTATGCGTTTTGCAGACACGCCTTGTTGGAATAACGCACGTAATTTGGAAGGATCACATCCTGCTGCACGGATAGCATTATCACTCACAGGTGATGCAGCACTGATTTGTGCAGGGGTAAACCCTGCATTTGCCAAATCATTGTCAGTGAAACCCGCAGCCTTTAAAGCAGCAGCATTGCAGCCTGCATATTGACGAATCAAAGTCGCGCTCACCCCTGCAAGTCGCTCCTTTCTTATAGCCTCCACACTGCAACCGGCATCTTTGATACTTTCTGGTGTTATTCCAGGAGGCAGCTCCGTTTCAGCTGCCTTAATTTGTGCAGGCGAATAGCCAGCCGAACTTAGTTGAGCTGGAGAAAACCCTGCATTTAGTAAATCACGTGCCGTAAAGCCAGCGTTTTTAAGTTCCTCTGGAGTAAAACCCGCGTTTTTAAGATCTGCAGCACTAAAGCCTGCATTTTTCAGATCTTGCGCAGTAAAACCCGCAGCCTTCAATTGTGCCGCACTACAACCATTAATCCGCCGAATTGCTGCAGCACTCACACCAGCCTCACGCAAATTTACTAATGCATCTGCATCACAACCGGCTTTGCGTACATCGGCAGCCGTAATTCCACCAGGCAGTCCACCGGCTCGAGCGATATCCTCATCAGGATAGCCCGCCCCTTTTAATTCACCATCAGTGAAGCCACCATTTTTCATTTGTTGTGCCGTAAAGCCGGCATTACGCAACTCGCATGCATCGAAACCACATAACCTGAGTCTACCAGCGCTAAAACCTGCATCTTTCAATTCTCGAACATTAAATCCCGCTGCTTTCAAATCCTGACAGGAACATACTTTCTCTAATTCAGAGAGCGCATATCCATTATCCTTTAACTGCGCACAACTGCATGATTTTTTTAAATCAGTTATCGTACCGCCCTGACTTATCACTTTCTGCATGCTTGCTTTACTGCAATTAGCAGCTTTTAGAGCTTGCATCCACAAGCCCTGTTGCGCTCCATCAGTTTCTTCGCGAGACAATGCAACATAGCCTAACTCGGTCGTGCCGGGCGCTGGACCAATTGGTGCTACCCCTTCACCAAAAGCATGCGTACGAATAATAGTTGGAATTGCACTGCCACCTTTTTGACGTGCCTGTTTTGCTTGCTCCACATTTCTAGCTTGCACTAATGATGCATATTGCGCCGTGGGATCCAGCGCGCCTGGAATAGACTGAATACCGGCAGGTGCGGTGCCTACCTCTGTAGCAGGCTCAGGACCGACCATTCGTGTTATGGTGGTAAACCTTACCACACCAATCATTACAGCTACTATTAACAAAATAACAGTAAATATAATAATCACCCTTGTACGGGAGTTGGTAAACAGTGCCTTGAGATTCTCTTTTCTGCTTGCCATGTTGTTATAACCCTTCTACCTTGAGCTGCATGACTTTACCATGCCAGGAAACCAGTAAAACTGGAGATTTTTGCATTTCATAAGCGTGCATGCCATCAGCACTGGTCATGCTTCCAATCCAGCCAGGCGATAAAATCGTGAGGTTAGTTCTCACATACATTCTATCGTTAACTAACCAAGCCCGCGCATCACCACCACTAACCGTCAACCTTGAACTCGCCGGAGGAGGTACCCCATCGAGTACATTTAATAACAAATCACTGGCCGAGGGTGGAATTCCCTCTTCCATTGGCATACTTTTAGCGTTCGGCCCATAGCCTTGAACACGGAGATCAACACGATAGTCCACTGCTTTTTGACCAGGGATTAATGTTAACATCACCGGTGTATTCAATTTATGCAATCGCACTGCCAAATTGCCATAAGTATATAGTTTGGTGGCTTGAATCATTAGTGTATTGCTTGTTTTGTCCCACTGAATATTAAAAGCAGATGGATTGCCAAGATCATAGGCACTAATTGGCCAGGGTGCACCGGTGGAATCAAGAAAGACCAGGGAAGAAACAAACCCTTGTGATAATCGAATAACAGGTGGTGTTGAACCTGGTGAGAGATTAACAAATTGTGAAGTCGCTGTCGGCTTAGGCGGCGTTCCTGCTGTGGAGGCCTGCGCGTATTCAGATGTATGGTACATTTGCTTAATACGAATAATTTGCTCTGGCGTGAGCGGGAACATCTGCTCTTTGACACCATCAAAAGCCAGTGAATCAATTGATTCTTCATCGGAAGATGGTAATAAATTATCTTCTTTTGAAGTAGCCCTAGCTGCCCCGACACTAGGTGGGGATACTTGCGGCGCAGCTCGCTCAATCCGGACAGGCCTACCTGCAGGCACTTGTTGATTAGGTTGATTGGTGCCAGGTGTTTGTTGAGTAGCACCTGGTGTTGGAGCTAATCGCTGTTGTAAAATGCGCAACTGTTCTAATGCTTGCTGGGCTGAATCAGCTTGCTCCGCCTGGGTTGGTATTGAAAAACACAACATCATGATAAAATATAATATACGCCTCAAGTTACATAAGTGTTGAGACAATTTACTTGTATTATTTATAACCTGAATCCTTGACATCAACTTACCCCACCACTTGCAGGCCCAACAACAAATTGCGCAATACCAATTCCTCTTGGTGAGTTGAGTGTTGATACGCGAGTAATTAACATAGTTACTACGTTATTTTGTTGTGAAAACTCACTGGCACTTTGATAGGTTACTAAAACAGGCATTTGCACGCGCCATGAATACCTGTCATTCAAAATCCCTTTTTGTAATATAATTGGTGCCCTAGTTGCTACTGCCGATACAACCAATTTTTTTGCTTTAACGGCATCCAGGTTGTTGGAATCTTCCAGAGCGGTAAGAAACTGTGTCCAGCCATTAGCGGTAAAAAAGCCTGAAGCGGCTTGTAACTCTGCCCGATAATTCACGAAATTATAAGTAAACGCAGCGATTGCGGCCTGATTTGCCCATTGCAATACAGCTGAATCAGCCTGGTTAGGTTCATTCAATGCATATAATGGTGTGATTCTGCCATTAATCGTTGTTGCAAAATACTTAGGTGCAGGTGGGTGAGTAATGACATACACCAGCATTGATACCAATACCAGGTTAGCAATAATGGAAACCAACAAGATAAGCATCATTTTGCGTTGGCCATCGCGATAAAATTCATTTCTTATTGCAACCGTGGTCAAAGCATCTTCAGCCATAATATCCTCTAGTTATTGCGGTATGACTTTGTTGTCATCATTGTTTTCCCGAACATCTGTAAGCAGTGGCACCGAGGTATAATTTGGCTCATCCATGGGTGCAAGCTCAACCGGGGCCGTTATACCGCTAGTCGCATAAAAATCATGCTCAGGTCGGTTAAAATATACGTAATAAATGCCAAGTACTAAAAACAAATTAATCACCATGGATAATACAAGCGCACTTCCTAACCTGCGGTACGTATGCACGTAAAACCGTTTAGATTGCTTGATTTCACTCCAAGTCTCTTTACTCATTTTATCCCTATATTACGCAACATCATCTCTAAAGGTAATCTCTACTCTAGAATTGGGTGATTGATCATCACTCGTGGTAAATCTAACTATAGGTTTATCACTACCTAAGCCGTGTGTAAAGATAAAACGACTGTCAATATTCTGCGACCAAAAATAATCAGAAACTGCTCTTGATCTAGCCAGTGTAAGGGCACGCTCTCGTTGTGGAGACACACATTTGCTGCTGTATGTAGTAACATTAACGGCAATTTTCCGAAATTGCTTCAAATAACAAACGACATCATTAAGCAAAGCGTATGATCCCCATGTTAACTGAGGTGATTGATTTGTGAATAAGGCAGCGGACGGAATGCTTATTAAATAATCTTGCCCCATGGTGACAACCTGCATCCCGTTTTTATTAAGTCGCCTTTGTAATTCCATGCTAACAGGATCAGACGCACTTGCAACCTTGTGTGGCAATACTGGAGGCGGACTAACCACTATTTGCCTCGAGCGCATATGACAACCAGTCATCATCAACATGATCACCAAAGTAGCAAGCCATGTTGAGAAGCACATAAAGCCAATATGCAATCGTCTCAATGCAAATCCCCGTTAAATTTCTTTATTTCTTAGCAAATAAAAACATACAAATCATTGCGTTACAAGTCGTAGATGAAAATTTTCAATTATCTATATCAATAATGCTCAAATTTGGACTAAGCTGGATAGGTTGGATACGCGCATGTAGCACAAGAGGCGTTAAAAACAGTCATGCGCACAAATAAAGCAAACTTGAAAATACTGGATATATGTCAGATTGGTACAAACGTTCTATTCCTCGTTTTTAGATTTTACTTTTTCACGTTCTATGCTGATTTTTTCTGAGAGCGTTTCCACAAGACCTGCTAACTCACTTGCAGTAACTTGATCACGCTCAGTGGGTGGATAACTTGTTGCCATTTGAAAATCTTTGATCAACTCATTGGAAATATTTCCAGCTAACTTATCTTTTTCCCCACTTAACCGCTCAATGGTCATCATGTAGTCTCGTGACTCATTGATAGGCAATAATGGCTCTGAAAAACGTTCCACATCTTCAACCAGCAATGGAGGCGCATTGGGAGGATAATTTAATTTGGTGAAAATGGTTAACGCGCCAGTTATTTCTTCATTAACAACATCCTCAACTGGTTCAGGTTCATTATGACCATGAAAGGTTAACAATGCAGCAACACCCCGCTCAATAGGATCACTAATTTGCGAGTCGCGCAATGCATTACTAATAATGGTTATCTCCTCACTTGGTGCGGCTTTACTAATGCTCAGATCACCACCTGCCAGCACACGCTGAAATCCTGTCAATTGTTTTTGTAATTTTGCCAAGTAATCGTCAGATGGTGGCTCAACTTTTAAAAATTGATTTAATTTTAATTGTTTTACTGGCGCAGGATTGGCATAAAATAGACGAGCACGTACAATTTTAGAGCGAAAAAAGATATGGGCTTCACCTTCCGATTGTTCTTTCAAATCAAGCAAATCAATTCGGGCCCGTCTTTCAAATGACGAACTCTTGGTATCCATGTAACTATTAACGATGCTGCTATCCTTGGTTTGAAATGAATCAACTTTAGTCACGTAAGCTTCACCTGCTGTTTTGGTGAAAAAATCCCAGGTTTCAGTTGGATCTTCAAGTTTCATACAAATTTTGATATTCGTATTCGCACCGATTGATGCAGCCTCTTCTTTTGAAGCTTTTTGAAATGCGGGTAAATCTTGTCCTGCAAAGACAACTGAGAAACCAAGTGAACGCGCCTGAGCTGGTACTACAGCAAAACCCTGCACCGCATAATACCCATACTCATCAAGTATACAAATATAAGGCGTTGGGGCATTCGTAGGCTTTCGTCCAATAACATCGCGATAATCCCCTTCAACTTCTTCACCAAGACCCGCCGCCATCATTGCTTTTAAAGACGAAACAATGATCTTACCAAGGTTTGACAACTCATCCGGTGATTTTTCCAAAGCCGGCAGTAACACTACTAATATCCTTCTATTCAAGACCACGTCTTTGAAATCAACTTCAGCTAGATTAGTACGAACAATATGACCATAAGTATCTGCCAGTGAGGAAAAAGCACGTACCAACTGCATGGTAATAAAGCCATGCTGCTCCAAAACCTGCGACACTTGTTTGCCTTTTTTCTCCTTGTTATAACCTGGCAAGGTCGATAAATAGTTTCTGAGCGGATCGGTCACGACTTTAGGTATCGACTCAATGTTAATTCCCTCTTGCTCATCACGTGGAAAAATCTTATCAATCACAATGGATTCAAGACGTTGCAAATCAAAGTAATTACGAATGGTGTCGGCATCGAGAAGAATTGCACCCTCATCTCGCATATAGACAAGCAGTCGCATTAACGCCTCAACGAAAGCAATTGCCCGGCCTTTCCACATGTCGCCATCAGATGATTGGCTCGCCCCGCCCATAAGACTTACAACGAGTTGAGTTAACATGCTGGATGATCCCTGGCAAAACGGATTAAGTGTATTTGACAGCCGTTTTTCCTGGGGACCTATAATATCACGTGCACCAGTCATGAAATTAATCAACAACAAGTCATCTTCGCGCCCCATGCTGCGAACCATAGAAAATATTTTGGCATATAAAGACGTATCGCCTTTTCCATCCACGTAGATAAATCCACTGCCCTGTGCCAATGCATTAAATGCAATTGAGATTAATGCTTCCGTCTTACCACTACCTGTTGACCCAAAAATAAGGGCATGGGTTCTCATGTCCTCGTTGGCAAACCACAATTCCTCATTGGTCTTAATGTCATTACCAAAATAGGCAATGCCACGTGCGATATTGGGTGTTTTAATTCCCGGCTTTAAATCATTATAATCTTTCACCTTAGCAATTTGTGGTAGCCGAAAAGGCAGGGTTTGCTTACGTGTGTAGGCATAAAGAAAAGATAGCAAACCAATGATTAAAAAAAGCAAGGCTGTTTCAGGGACGTAATAGCTGATGGCCGCTAACGACACCAAAACAATAGCTATGTTGGTTGGATCAGAAAAGAAGTCGCCAATACGCTGGCCAATGGTGCGTGTATCACGTAAAAGCTGGGTAGGGTCAATTTCGTTACGAGAATCAATACCGCGCATCATGGCGTTAACTCCTGCAGCTCCCGCGGGGATAACTTAACTTCTTTCACTGCAACCTCCAGCGCTTTAATTGCTTCATCAATCATCGGAACCAAAGAACGATGCCCCATTGCTTGTTCAGCGCGCCAATGTGCAAAAGGCCCGCCAACTTCAGCATAAGGTGTTTGTCTGCCTACACAATTAAGCATATACCATAAGCGACGATCCACTGGTTTTAACCATAAAAATTCGGCACTAGGCACGACCCCATCATCACGGGATGCTTCTAACAAAGATGCCATCACGGTTAGAATGTAAGCGTTTTTTGCCAATATTTCTTGCACATTTTCAACCTGCTGATACTTTCTGAGCACATTAGTTGCGATACTGTAATCCGGTTTTCCTTCAGCACAACTTTTATCTAATGAGGAGAGAATTTTATCCGCCGAACCCCTATCACGATTCATTCGGGCTATAAAAACTGCGGCTAATGCTCGCACATGAGGTGGGCAACGTTCAAAACCTTCCCAGTAAGGACCAAGTTGCAATGTAAACACGCGTTTAGCATCGCCACGCCTTACACCAGCTGTCATTTCCAGTCCAGGAGCGGGATTGTCAAGCAACGCGTCTTCTTTTTTAAGCAATTGATATTTACGTGCAAACTCCATTGGGGTCAATGCCATTGCCCAGGGGCCTTGATTGATATCGACATTGACTAAATCCTGTTTCACAACCGGCATAATTGCAGGCCAATTATATTGTTCTTGGGCACGCAGTGTTTTCATACTGTGTGCCTTACGAAATTTAAGCGTAATATCTGATTTATAAAGATAAGCGGCCAGCAAGACAAGAAAAGCCACAATAGGGTAACGCGTGTAGTCACCCACACTGCGTGTAAAATCAACTAGTCTATCCCATGGCACGGTAGCAGGATCAAGTGTTTGCATCGCATAAATTTCATCTGATAATTGCGTGCCACCAATGACCCAATGTACTAATTTTGCTTGCAACACATTTAAATAAAAAACAAAAGAAACAATGTGCTGATGCCCAAGCCTCCATAAAAAATAAACCGATATAAAAAGAAGCACCGTAATCCAAATCGGCGCCATTGAATTATCACTTGGTTGTTGTTGCTGTCCTTGTTGAGCCATCTAAAATTTTTCAATATAGGATTGATTATATTAAAGTATATACCTATTTTAGATGAATTTGCGATATTTTAGTGAATTATCAGGGCAACCGCACGTGTGCTTAAAAAATACTATGTAGGGTGGGCAAAGCACAGCGTGCCCACCAATGCTTCGTAGCCTGGTGGGCACGTCGCTCTCGCGCCTTTGCCCACCCTACCAATTTTAACAATATAATTACACGAAGATATGTGTAGCCTTTTTTGAGGCACACGTGCGGTTGCCCGGTGAATTATGCAGCAGGTGATTACGACGAAGTTGGTGTTTTTTTTATCAGCCGACCATGACTAAATGTATAAATGCCTGATTCATGCACAAAGAAATTAACATTTTCCAGATTGAGTGATTTATTTTTCAAGGAAAGCAACGGTTTTCCCAGCTTGTCGACTGGTGTTTTATCTCTAGCAGGCGGCAAAATATCATTTTGATTGATGTACATAGAAACATAAGCCTCATTCACCTTATTTTCCTTGGTTTTGATTATATCCTTAAGATCTTTTTCATCCGCATAAATTGGCCGCGAAATAATTTGTTTTGGTAAATTAGCCAGAATGCGCTCCCAAGAGGTAAGCTTACTTCCATCGGATGAATAAAGTGCTATGAATATTTCCTGCTGGCCGCTACGCAAAGCAACACGGTTTGCCAGATGCGTTGCCAACTTCGCTTTTTCTTGCTCAGGTGCACTCAGTTGATTCGCAAATTTTTCACGTATCTCACGTAAATTTTTACCAATTACCCGCAAAAAATTGGATTCGTTCCAAGGCCCTTTTTCAATGGCATCATCCAGGGCTTTTAAAATCGCTTCGGTCTGTTTTTCTGATAATTGATCTTTCATAGGATAGTGACGCTGCTTTAATTAAGCTAAATAATAAAATACTCTAGTGTAATTATAACAACAATCGGTGGAAAATGCTGATCTTGGCTATAATTTCTTTCGTTATAGAGGACAAAAAATTGTAGCCTTGACTACACGTCGCGTAATCAAGGGTTTTGGTGCTTTAAGTTAAGATAGAAAACCTTGATTACGCCATGCTTTATCAAGACTACACTCATAATCTATAAGGTAACACGAGAATAGAGAGAATTTTCTACCGTGTCATGCGCTCTATCAAGCGCTTCTGATAAATTAGCAAAGAGTTGACGAGCCGCTGTATTAGGCGGTGTGGGATTTACTTTGTCCATTTGTGTAACCTGTCTTGCAAGAGTACTTAGTTGCGAAAACAAATTTTCTTCTTCAACCGCGGGTCTAAAAAAACTTTGATTATTGTTCGAGTTGCCCGACATAAAAAAACTCCCAAATACACTTTACTTATAGACAGATTAACAGAACCTTGCTTAACGCAACCTTAAGTTAAGTTAATTTAATCATACATTAACTCATCCATTGGCGTATAATCTCGACTGGGGCCACCTTGAATTAATTCATTTAATACATCCGTCATGCAGAGCAATCGCAATACATTCGGTGTTACTTCATCAAAAATCACGCGCGTGCCCAGTAACGATTTTTCTGCTTCATCAAATGTTACCCCCAAGCCATAGCCCAGGCATAAAGAACACAATTGATCAGCACGACGTGCAATGGCCGGCAATAGCCCAGTATATGAAAAGACCTCGTCAAAACTGACAAACCGATCATTCAAGTAAAATTTAGCATTCATGCTGGCGGCTATCAACGCCATACTCTTACTAATTTCCGTTTTCATTTAACGCCACCATGGTTGCGAAGATTTAACCGGCCCTGCAAAAAAATTTCTTAGCCAACGCAAAAAAACGGGAACCGTAAATCCATAATGTTCAATTATGCCAAAAAAAACCGCAGATACAATAACTAACATACCAGTCCACACACGTATGTGCATTAAAAAAATGAAAATAGGAAATGCTGCACGAGCATCAACCATAAAAAACCGGGCACTACGAGCTGAATCACGCCAATGCGCCGAAGCAGAAAACCCATTAGCCATGGCCTGTCTCCTTTTTATCTAGTTAATAAAAGTATATACCCAAACGTCTTCAGGATGCGACTTTTATCAGGGTAAGAACACATGTGATTACAAATTACTCCACTAGACTACGATAAGAACTATATGCAAACCCATATATCCATTGGTATGACATGTATTTGAAGAAAGAACAGGGGAGGATCGTGCCCAAAATGTATTTTGTAGCGAAGACTATTTTGGCAAGGGATCGTGATTTTTATGCGGTGTCAGGCACTGATTGAATATATCAATCATAGGCGCTGATGGATTTAATGATTTACTCTCACGTCCCTGACCAGGAGTGGCTTTATCAGATATAGTCGATGCATTTACTTCCTCGCCATGCTCTGATACTTCTGAGGATTTCATCAATTGCAGCATCTGAGTAGTACTACTCATCATCAATCCGAACTTGTTATAGTAATTACAACTATAGCTAAAAAAAATTAAGGTTTTATTAAGTATACTCTCTACGTGATAAAAAAATCTGCCATGCCTTAGCAAATTTAAACATAAATAAAACCAACCTAAATTCCGGTATGATAGCTTCAAGACTGAGGTATATACTTGCCTCAAGAAGC
>Ga0209024_1000694_pt1 | contig 46378 bp, 42 predicted proteins | sample AutmiccommunBRH5_FD_187380 | JGI IMG/M metagenome (GOLD analysis project Ga0209024, IMG submission 187380) | Deep subsurface microbial communities from Mt. Terri, Switzerland - Autotrophic microbial communities BRH/5 (SPAdes) (version 2) | ecosystem: Environmental > Aquatic > Deep subsurface >... | reverse complement strand
GGCCGATGCCCCAGACCACGCCGCCGACGATCTGGTTGCCGGCGGTCTTCGGGTTGACGATGCGGCCCGCAGCAATCGCGCTGACCACACGGCTGACCTTGATGGTGCCGAGGTCCTCGTCGACGCGTACCTCGACGAACACTGCCGAATGGGTTCCCGTCGCCCAGGCGTCGCGCTTCTCATCCGGCTTGACGCTGGCTTCGGCTTCCAATGCGCCGCTGACCTGGACGATGTCGCGCAGCGGCACGGCATGCTCGCCGGATTTCAGCCGCAGTTGGCCATCGGCGAACTCCACCGTCTCCAGATTCGCTCCGGTAAAGGGTGAAGCCGGCGACTGCTGCACGGCGTCCAGCAGCTTCTGCCGCAGGCCGGCGCATGCGCGTTGCACCGCACTACCGACCGAGGACACGGTGGCCGAGCCACCCTCCAACGGCGCCTGCGGCAGGCTGGAATCACCGAGGCGGAACTCTACGTCCTGCATAGACAGGCCCATGGCATCGGCGGCGATCTGCGTCATCGCGGTATAGGTGCCAGTGCCGATATCGGCGGTGGCGCTGGTCACCAAAAGCCTGCCGTCGGCATCGAGGCAAGCGCGGGCACTGGCCGGCATCTGCATCGCTTCCCAGACGCCAGTGGCCATGCCCATGCCGACCAGCTGATGACCGTCGCGCAGGCTGCGTGGCTGCGCCGGGCGCCGCGACCAGCCGAAGCGCTCGGCACCCTGCTGGTAGCAGGCACGCAGCTCCTTGCTGGAATAGCGCTTGCCCTCATTGCCGTTGATGTCGGTGTAGTTGCGCAGGCGCAGCTCCAGCGGATCGATACCGACTTCATGGGCCAGTTCGTCCATCGCGCACTCCAGCGCATAGACGCCGATGGTCGCGCCGGGTGCGCGCATGTCCAGCGGGGTGTAGACGTCCAGTGGCGCCAGGCGGTAGCCGAGGCGCACGTTGTCGCAGGCGTAGAGCATGCCGGACCACTCCACCTCGTGCTCGGTGAAGTCCTCGAAGCGCGAGGTCTGGCCGATGGCCTTGTGCTCAATGGCCCGCAGCCGTCCTTCGCCATCTGCCGCGAGCTTCAGCTGTTGGAACGTGCGCGGGCGATAGCCAAAGGTGAACATCTGCTGCCGAGTCAGTTCGACGCGCACCGAGGCCTTCAGCTTGAGTGCGGCCATCACCGCCAGCGGCAGCTGATATTGCGGGCGCAGGCCGGAGCCGAAGGCACCGCCGACGAAGGGCGCAAGCACGCGAATCTTGCCTTCCATGTCGAAGACCTGTTCCAGATAGCGCTGGCAGTTCTGCACGCCCTGGGTCTTGTCGTGGATCAGCAGCTCCCCGCCCGGCTGGTACTGGACGATGGAAGCATGCGGCTCCATGGGGTTGTGGTGTTCCACCGGGGTTTCGTACTCACGGTCGATGCGCTTTGCCGCCGCCGAGAACGCCGAGTCGAAATCACCACGCGGCTCGGGCAGCTCGGCAGGCGCATCGTGGGCCTGGTCGCGCACGACCTGCAGATCGGTCTGGTGCGCCTCGACGTCGTATTCGATGCGCACCAGGCTCGCGGCGTGGCGCGCCAGCGCCTGGGTCTCGGCGATGACCAGCGCCAGTGGCTGGCCACTGTAGAGCACGCGGTCGTTGTACAGCGGTCGGAACGGCGAACCGTCGGCGGCATCGTCGTCTTCGTAGGGCTCGTCGTAGCTGGCGACAGGCGGGCGGTTCTGGTGGGTCAGCACCAGCCGCACGCCGGGCAACGCTTCGGCTGCGGAGGCATCGATACGCGTGATCCGGCCGCGGGCGATGCTGCTGGAGACCACGGCGCCGTAGAGCAACCCCGGCACCTCGGCCTCAGCGGCGTAACACGACTTGCCGGTGACCTTGAGCGGACCGTCGACACGGTCCAGCGGCTTGCCCAGTGGAGAGTTGGCGCTGTTCATCGGACGGTTCCTCCGGCGGCTTCGGTCAGTGCACGCACGATGGCGCGCCGAGCCAGGTCGATCTTGAAAGCGTTGTCGGCGAGTGGCTGCGCGCCTTGCAGCAGACGATCGGCCGCCGCGGCGAAACATTCGGGTTCGGCACGCTTGCCGCTGAGCAGTTCTTCAGCCTCCTCTAGGCGCCAGGGTTTGTGCGCCACGCCACCGAGCGCGATGCGCGCGCGGCGGATGATGTCGCCATCCATCTCCAGAGCCGCCGCGACGGATACCAGGGCGAAGGCGTAGGAGGCGCGATCGCGCACCTTGAGGTAGGCGCAGTGGCTGGCAAAACCTTCCACCGGCAGCTCGATGGCGGTGATCAGCTCCCCTTCCACCAGCACGTTGTCCTGCCGCGGCTGGTCGCCGGGCAGGCGGTGGAAGTCCACCAGTTCGAGGCGTCGCTTGCCGTGCGGCCCTTCCACATGCACCCGGGCATCCAGCGCCGCCAGCGCCACGCACATGTCCGACGGATGCACGGCGACGCAGTGTTCGCTGGCACCGAGAATCGCGTGGATGCGATTGCGTCCGTCACGCGCGCTGCAACCTGAGCCGGGCTCGCGCTTGTTGCAGGGCGTGGCGGTGTCGTAGAAGTAGTAGCAACGGGTGCGTTGCAGCAGGTTGCCGCCGGTGCTGGCCATGTTGCGCAGCTGCGGCGAAGCCCCGGCGAGAATCGCCTTGCTCAGCAGCGGATAGCGCTGTTCGATCTGCGGGTGCCAGGCCAGGTCGGCGTTGCTAACCAGCGCACCGATGCGCAGGCCGCCCTCGGCGGTCTGCTCGATCTCGCGCAGCGGCAGGCCGTTGATGTCGATGAGCTGGCCGGGTTGCAGCACATTCTCTTTCATCAGGTCGAGCAGGTTGGTGCCGCCGGCGATGTAGCGGCTCTGCGGCCCGTGCAGGGCGATGGCCTGGTCGATACGTTCGGGGCGCTGATAGCTGAACGGCGTCATTGCGCACCCTCCTGGCCGCGCAGCGTCGGCAGTGCGTCCTCGATGGCGGCGAGGATGTTGGGATAGGCGCCGCAGCGGCAGAGGTTGCCGCTCATGTGTTCGCGAATCTCATCGCGGCTGCTGGCACGATTCTCCGCTGCTAGCCCGGCTGCCGAGCAGATCTGCCCCGGCGTGCAGTAGCCGCACTGGAAGGCATCGTGCTTGACGAACGCAGCCTGCAGCGGATGCAGCGTCGCATCGCTGGCCAGACCTTCGATGGTGGTCAGACTGGCGCCGTCGTGCATCACCGCCAGGGTCAGGCAGCTGTTGATGCGCCGACCGTCGAGCAGCACCGTGCAGGCACCGCACTGGCCGTGATCGCAGCCTTTCTTGGTGCCAGTCAGGCCGAGCTGGTCGCGCAGCAGGTCGAGCAAGGTGGTCCAGGGTTGCACCTGGAGCTCACGGCGTTCGCCGTTCAGCTCCAGGCTGATGGTGCAGGTTTGGCCTGCAGCTGAAGAATTTTCGCTCATGGCAGCCTCACGGTTTGGGCGTTGGTGTGCGCTGTCCGTGCGTCTTGGGGTACGACTGGCGTGGTGCGAAAATCGTTCAGCCCTGCTGGTCGAGTGGCTGCGGCTGACTGAGGGTCATCTCGCCGCGAACGGCGTGGCGCTGCGCTCACCGGCCAATTGATTTGTGCAGGTTTTGGTAGTCGCTACGGCGATGGTCTTCAGGCCTGCCGGCGATCATCGGGATGGTCGATGTCCTGCAGTACACCGGGATCGTTCAGGGCGAGCTCCAATACCGGGTGCGCCGCGAAAAGCACCTGGGCACCGCGATCACCGTCCAGTTGCAGCAGCGCATCGCGATGGGTGCTGCCGATGCCGCGCGGATGGCCAGAGCGGCCGTCATAGGTCGGCACGACCAGGTTGTCCTCACGGATAGCCGCCGCGATCTCGCGCAGGGTCCGCGGCTGCACATAGGGCATATCCGCCAACGCCACCAACCAGCCACGCGCCGCCGGCGCGTGGGCCACGGCCTGTGCGAGGCTGTGGCCGAGCCCGCGGGTTTCCAGCACAAGCACCTCGCAATCGGCAGCGTTGGCGCTCAGCCAGCCGCGCAGAGGCAGATTGTCTGCACGGGTCACCACCAGCAGCCGTTCGGCGACACCACGAAGGTTGGCCAGCGTGGTCGCCAGCACCGGCGGCGAAGACGCAGCAGCCAGGCTGGCCGCCAGCAACTTGTCCGCCCCACCGGCCGCGCGATAACGGCTGCCCTGCCCCGCGGCGAGAACGATGGCGCAGACGCCCGGTTCAGGCACAGCGCTGTTGTTCCGGCAACGCCTGGCTGACCAGAGCGCCGTTTTTCAGCGCAACCACTTCGGCCATCAAGGACAGCGCGATTTCCGCCGGTGTACGGCTGCCGATGGGCAAACCGATGGGGCCGTGCAACCGCTGCACCTGGCGCTCGCCGAGGCCCAGCGAGAGCAGGCGCGTCTTGCGCTTTTCGCTGTTGGCCCGCGAACCCAGCGCGCCGACGTAGAAGGCTTCGGACTGCAGCGCGGTAAGCAGCGCCATGTCGTCCAGTCGTGGATCGTGGGTCAACGCGACGATGGCGGTGTGCGCATCCGGTTCGATGGCCAGCACGGCATCGTCCGGCATGCCGGGGACGAAGCGCACCGCCGCCGCATCCCAGTCGTGGGCATAGCCTTCGCGCGGGTCGCAGATCAGTACTTCGAAGCCGAGGCCGTGGGCAAGATCGGCGACATAACGCGACAGCTGCCCGGCGCCGATCATCAGCAGGCGCCAGGCCGGGCCGAATGGTGCGCGCAGGGTATGGCCATCGAACTGCAGCGCAGCGTCGCGGTCGGCGGCTTGCAGCGTTACATCACCACTAGCGATATCCACGCAGCGCAGCAGCCGCTCGTGTGCGGCGCAGCGCGTCAGCAGCTCGTCGATCCAGCCGGCATCGCGCAACGGCTCCTGCAGCAGGCGCAGGGTGCCGCCGCAGGGCAGGCCGAAACGCGCGGATTCTTCCTTGCTCACGCCATAGGTGATCAGCTGGCAAGCCTGCGGAGGCTCGTCGGCCATGACCCGCGCGAGCAGATCGTCCTCGACGCAGCCGCCGGACACCGAGCCTTCAACGCGGCCATCGCCGCGCAGTGCCAGCAGCGAACCGACCGGGCGCGGCGCGCTGCCCCAGGTTTCCAGCACCGTGTAGAGCGCCACGGGATGGCCGTCACGCAACCAGTCGCGGGCCCGTCGCAGTACCGCCAGATCGACACTGTCCATTGATCTCCTCGGATTCAGCCCATTGCTGCCAGGATTCCCGGCAATGCAAGGAGTGACCGATCCGAGGCGAGGTTAGTTCGTCGTTGCCGGCACCAGCATGGCGTCCGCCACCTCACGGCGCTTGCCGCGACCGGCCAGACGCTCCACCAGGGTCAGGGCGAATTCCAGAGCGGTCGCCGGGCCCTGGCTGGTGATGCAGTTGCCGTCCACCACCACCGGCTGGTCGACGAAATGCGTGCCGGTAAGGTTGTCGCTCATGCCCGGATAGCAGGTCACCTGACGGCCCTTGAGCACGCCGTAGGGGTGCAGCGCCACCGCCGGCGCGGCGCAGATCGCGGCGAAATCGAGATAGGCACGGGCCTGCTGGCGTACGCGCTCGGCCAGTGGCTCCAGCTCGCCAAGGGTCTTCGCGCCGGGCATGCCGCCGGGCAGGACGATCAGGTCGAAGTCCTGCGCCAGCACGTCGAGCAGCATGGCGTCGGCGGTGATCCGGGTACCGCGCGCGCAGGTCAGCATGCGCCGCTCTTCGGCACTGGCCACCAGTACCTCGAACTCGGCACGCCGTAGCACGTCGATCAGGGTGACGGCCTCTAGGTCTTCGGAACCGTCGGCGATCGGAATCAGGACTCGTTTGCTCATGGCTTTCACCTGCTCAATGGAAATTCAACCACGCTGCCGGCCGGTGTAAGATGCGCGGCTTTTGCGATGACACGCGAATCGCCCGCCAGAGGCGACAGCCCTCACACTGACCGGCACATAGGGGATCGACCATGCTGGAAAAGCTATTTCAACTCAAGGCGCACAACACCACGCTGCGCACCGAGGTCCTGGCCGGTATCACCACCTTCCTGACGATGGCCTACATCCTCTTCGTCAACCCGAGCATCCTCGCCGAAACCGGTATGGATCACGGCGCGGTGTTTGTCGCCACCTGCCTGGCCGCAGCCATCGGTTCGGCGATCATGGGCCTGGTTGCCAACTACCCGATCGCGCTGGCGCCGGGCATGGGCCTGAACGCCTTCTTCACCTACACCGTCGTGCTGACCATGGGTTACACCTGGCAGACCGCGCTGGGTGCGGTGTTCCTCTCCGGCGTGATCTTCTTCGGCCTGTCGATCTTCAAGATCCGCGAGTGGATCATCCACAGCATTCCGCTGGCCCTGCGTGCCGGCATCGCCGCGGGTATCGGCCTGTTCCTGGCGATCATCGCGCTGAAGAACGCCGGCATCGTCGTCGATAACCCGGCCACTCTGGTCGGCCTGGGCGACCTCAGCGCTGGCGGCCCGCTGCTGGCCTGCCTGGGCTTCTTTCTGATCGCCGCGCTGGCCTACCGCAAGGTCACCGGTGCGGTGATGATCGGCATCCTGGTGGTCACCGGCCTGTCGATCCTGCTCGGCCTGTCGCAGCTCAACGGCGTGGTGTCGATGCCGCCGTCGCTGGCGCCGACCTTCATGCAGCTGGACATCATGGGCGCGCTGGATATCGGCCTGATCAGCGTGATCTTCGCCTTCCTCTTCGTCGACCTGTTCGACACTTCCGGCACCCTGATCGGCGTGGCGCAGAAAGCCGAGCTGCTGGACAAGGACGGCAAGATGCCGCGCCTGGGCCGCGCCCTGCTCGCCGACAGCACCGCCACCATGGCCGGCGCGGCGCTGGGTACCTCGACCACCACCAGCTACATCGAATCCGCCGCCGGTACCGCTGCCGGTGGCCGCACCGGCCTGACCGCCTGCGTGGTCGCCCTGCTGTTCCTGCTCAGCCTGTTCTTCGCCCCGCTGGCCGGTGCCGTGCCGGCCTACGCCACCGCCCCGGCGCTGCTGTTCGTCGCCGTACTGATGATGAGCAGCCTGGCCGGCATCGACTGGGACGACCTCACCGTCGCCGCGCCGGTCGTGGTTGCCGCGCTGGCCATGCCGCTGACCTTCTCCATCGCCAACGGCATTGCCTTCGGCTTCATCGCCTGGACCGCGATCAAGCTGCTGGCCGGCCGCTGGCGCGAGCTGAGCCCGGCGATGTGGATTCTCTCGGCGCTGTTCGTGGTCAAGCTGGGCTGGTTCGCCGGCTGATCGCAGCGTAGGGTGGATGACGCTTTTCTCATCCACCTTCCATGCGGCAACGGTGGATGGATGAAGCGTCATCTGCGCGCCCCGATCCACCCTACGATTTACCTACCTTTCCAAGAGTCTTCATGAGCGCTCCGCAATTCGCCCCCGCCACCTACGCCGCCCAACTCGCCGAGAAAGCCGCCCGGCTGGTGGAACTGCTGGCGCCGTTCGATGCACCGGCACCGGAAGTCTTCGACTCGCCCCGCGAGCACTACCGCCTGCGCACCGAATTCCGCCTGTGGCGTGAAGAGGGCCAGCGCCACTACGCAATGTTCGAGCAGGGCGACAAGCACAAAGCCATTCTGATCGACGACTTCCTCATCGCCAGCCGCCGCATCAACGAGCTGATGCCGCAGCTGAAGGCTGCCTGGCAGGCGTCGGAAGTGCTCAGCTTCAAACTGTTCCAGGTCGAATTCCTCACCACCCTGGCCGGCGATGCGCTGATCACCCTCGCCTACCACCGCCCGCTGGACGATGCCTGGCAGCAGGAGGCAGAAAAGCTAGCCGAAGCGCTGGGCGCCAGCATCGTCGGCCGTTCCAAGGGCAAGCGCATCGTCATCGGCCGCGATCACGTTGAAGAAGCGCTGGTCGTCGCCGGACGGACATTCCGCTATCGCCAGCCCGAGGGCGCCTTCACCCAGCCCAACGGCGAGGTCTGCCAGAAGATGCTGAACTGGGCCTTCGAGGCGCTCGGTGAGCGCGACGACGACCTGCTCGAGCTGTACTGCGGCAACGGCAACTTCACTCTGCCGCTGGCCACCCGCGTGCGCCGCGTGCTGGCCACCGAGATCAGCAAGACCTCGGTCAACGCCGCGCTGGCCAATATCGCCGACAACGGCATCGACAACATCGAGCTGGTGCGTCTCTCAGCCGAGGAGCTGACCCAGGCCCTGAACGAGGTCCGCCCGTTCCGCCGCCTGGCTCATATCGACCTGAAGAGCTACGACTTCGGCAGCATCTTTGTCGACCCACCGCGCGCCGGCATGGACCCGGACACCTGCGAACTGGCCCGCCGCTTCGAGCGCATCCTCTACATCTCCTGCAACCCGGAAACCCTGGCGCAGAACATCGCCCAGCTCGCCGACACCCATCGCATCGAGCGCTGTGCGCTGTTCGACCAGTTCCCCTACACCCACCACATGGAGTCCGGGGTACTGCTGGTTCGCAAATGATCGCCGAGTGAACACCGGCCACCCGTCGACGTTCCACATCCGTAACCATTCAGCCGTTACGGAGGTGCAACCATGCTGGTCTTCGAGCCGATCTATACCGACGGCCTGGCGCAGATTTCCTACCTGGTGGGCGACAGCAAGGCCGCGGTCGCCGCAGTGATCGACCCGCGACGCGACGTCGATGTCTACCTCGACCTGGCCCGAGAGAAGGGCCTGCGCATCGCCTACGCCATCGAAACCCACATCCATGCCGACTTCGTCTCCGGCGCCCAGGCGCTGGCCGAACGCAGCGGCGCAGAGATCATCGGTGGCTGCTCGCCGGACTACGCCTTCAAGCTGCGCCAGGCTGCCGATGGCGAGGTGCTGGAACTCGGCCAGGTCAGCCTGGAAATCATCTACTCGCCCGGCCACACGCCGGAACACATCTCGCTGCTGCTGCGCGACGGCCAGCAGGGCGATGAGCCCTTCGCCCTGTTCACCGGCGACACCCTGTTCAACCTCGACGTCGGCCGCCCCGACCTGCTCGGCGAGGACAGCACCAAGCAACTGGCCGCCCAGCTCTATGCCACTCTGTTCACCCGCTACCTGCCGCTCGGTGAGCGTGTCGAGATCTACCCCTGTCACGGCGCGGGCTCGGCGTGCGGCAAGTCGATCGGCGACCGGCGGCGCTCCACGCTTGGCAACGAGTTGTTGTTCAACCCGGCGCTCAACCAGCGACGCAACGAAGCCGAATTCATCGACTGGCTGCTCAGCGGCATGCCCGAGCCGCCGCGTCACTATGCACGGCTGAAAAAGCTCAACGTGCGCCCGGCCACGCGCATGCACGGGCCGATGCTGCCAATGCCGCTGTCGCCGGAAGAGTTCGCCGAGCGCAGCGCCGACCACAGCGCCGTGCAGCTGGTGGACCTGCGCTCGATCCTCGCCTTCGGCGGCGGCCATGTGCCCGGCGCGCTGAACATCGCCCTGCAGAACGAATTCGTCAGCTGGGCCGGCTGGATGCTCGACGATCAGCGACCGATCTACCTGATCGGCGAGGACAGCGAGCAGATCCACCAGGCCACGCTGCAGCTGTATCGGATCGGTCTTGATCGGGTGGAAGGCTATCTGCGCAACGGCATGACCGACTGGCAGAACGCCGGCCTGCCTCTGGCCAGTGTCGGCCAGTGGACGGTGCACGAGCTGAACCGTCGCCGCGACGATACCGAGGTCCAGGTACTCGACGTGCGCGCCCCCGAGGAGGTCGAGCAAGGCCGCGTACCCGACGCCCGCCACGCCTTCGTCGCCCATCTGCCCGAAGGACTGGAGCAACTGGACAAGAACAGGACCGTGGCGACCTATTGCGGCAGCGGCTACCGCGCCTCGATTGCCGCCAGCATCCTCAAGCGCCAGGGCTTTCGCCACGTGGTGAACGTGCCCGGCTCATGGATCGCCTGGCAGAAGCACGATCTGCCGGTGGCGGAGCGCTAAGCCCGCCGCCGGGTAACCCGCCAAGGGTGGAAAACGGCCGACGGCCTTTTCGACTGCCCGGGCGCTTCCGCCCGCCGGATAAAGGCTATGCCGCTATCCGGCGGACGCTGCGTCAAATCATGCAAACTAGGGCCTTTTGCATCTCAGTACTCAACCTGCAATTCGGCGCTGCGCGGTTCGGCCTGACAGGCCAATGCCCAGCCCTGACGCACTTCGCTCTCGCTCAACACCTGATTGCTGCGCATGCTTACGCTGCCTTCCAACACCCGGCACTTGCACGCGGCGCAGACGCCCGAGCGGCAGGCGCTCGGCGGCCGCAGACCGGCGTGTTCCATAGCCTCCAGCAACACCTCGCCGCGCGGCACGTCCAGCTCATGGCGGCGACCGTCGAGCGCGACCCGCAGGCGGCTGGGGCGACCGCCCGGTACGGCCGTCGGTGCTGTGGCGGCAAAGCGTTCCAGATGGATGCGCGCCGCATCCACACCCAGCTCGCCCAGCGCGGCACCGGCGGCATCCATGAACGGTTGCGACCCGCAGACAAAGGCGTCGGCAGCAGACCAGTCGGCAATCCTCTCGGCGATCGCCCGTCCGCTCGGCACGCCCTGCTCCGCATCCAGCCAGATGCGCAGCTGCAGACGCTCGGGGTAACGCACGGACCATTCAGCCAGTTCTTCGGCAAAGATCAGCGAAGCGGCATCGCGGCTGGCGTAGAACAGACACACTCGCCCGCAGCCCTCGACCAGCGCCGCCTGCAGGATCGCCATCAACGGCGTGATGCCGCTACCGGCACCGAGCAGCAGCAAATCACTGTCCAGGCTGCGCGGCACGAACACGCCAGCCGGTGGCAGCGCCTCGATGCAGTCGCCCGCCTGCAGGTTATCCAGCAGCCAGTTCGATGCACGCCCGCCAGACACGCGCTTGATGGTGATGCGCAACGCGCCATCACCATCCGGCCGTTGCGACAGCGAATAGCAGCGCAGCAGCGCTGCCTCGCCACAGGGAACCTTCAGCGTGAGGAACTGCCCCGGCCGCGCGGCAAAGCGTACGCGCTGAGCCGCAGGCACCTGCAGAGTGAACGAACAGCTGTCGGCGGTTTCGGACTGACGCGAGGCGATACGCAGGCGAGCGAATTCACCGGCGACAGGGGTCGGTGAAGATGCGTGGGAAGTCGCTATCGAAGCCGGTGCCAGAGCCGAAGACGAAACCGGTCCCGACTTGGGCAGTCCGCGCAGCATCGGCCATGCCGCCTTGCGGCGGAACAGCAGCACGTAGCCGATATGCAGGCCGATCAGCCACAGCCCCAGGTTGGCGAAGAACTCGTGCACCTCTTCGGCGTCGCCCATCCAGCCAATAAAGTCGATGTCGCTGGCGGCGCCGAACACGTCCGGCCCGACGCCCGGCAGCGTGGCCAGTACGTCGCCGTTATCGACCATGCCCAGCCCGACCAGGCTGGCGATGGCAAAACCGCCCAGCGCACCCACCGTCAGCCACTTGCCGATTGCCGACAGGCCCGGCTTGCGGCGCTGTCCCTGCGGCGGCAGCAGCCGTGGAAAACCCCGCAGGCGCAGCGGCTCGATCAGCAGGCGCCACATCAGCAACCCCACAAGACCATAACCCAGCCAGATGTGCAGCGACTCGGCGTCGTCGCCAGTCAGGTACACCGCGAGGAAGAAACCGGCCAGCAGCCAGTGGAACAAGCGAAAGCGGTTGAAGGCAGCCACGGTGGCGATCCTCGATACAGGGAATGCTTACCTTGTATGCCCCGCAGCTGAAGCCAAGCTGAACGCCATCATTCGGCCACGTTCAGCTTGGCGTAAGACTGCGCGCCTAGGCTGCGCTCATCCTTCCTGGAGACCGCACCATGAACGCTTACTGGATCGCCCTCGCCTGCTGCCTGAGCCTGCCGGCGCTGGCCGAAACCGAACACCCGCTGCTGGCCAGCTACGCCGCTCAGGCCCGCCAGCAGGACGCGAACTTCACCGGCTTTTCCGCCGAGCACGGCAAGGCGCTGTACTTCGCCGAGGAGCAGCGCAACGGCAAGAGCATGAGCTGCACCACCTGTCACACCAGCGACCCGCGCCAGCCCGGCAAGACACCCGCCCATCGCAAGGTCGATCCACTGGCGCCAGCCGCCAATCCCGAGCGCTTCACCGACCTGAAGAAGGTAGAGAAATGGTTCCGCCGCAACTGCGACGACGTCTTCGCCCGCGAATGCACGGCGCAGGAAAAAGGCGACTTCATCAGCTGGATCGACAGCATCCAATAGGAGCGCGCCATGAAGATCGCATCCATCGTTGCCGTCGCCGGACTGGCGTCCGCCTTGGCGCTGACCGGCTTCAGCCTTGCCGATGACAACGACCATGATCGCCAGGGCTACAAGCGCCCCAAGCGCCTGGCTGTGCCGAGCGACGCACCGCTGGTGTGGAAGGAAGAATGCGCCGCCTGCCACATGCTCTACCCGCCGGGCCTGCTGCCGGCCAAGGCCTGGCGCCAGCAGATGCAGACGCTCGATGAGCACTACGGCAGCAACGCCACGCTCGATCCCGACCAGGAGCGCGAGATCCTCGAATTCCTGCTCCGCGCCTCGGCGGACAACAGGTTGCCGGTCGAGCCGTCGCCGACCGCCGGCGAGCCGCCACGCATCAGCCAGACCCGCTGGTTCGAGCGCAAGCATGACGAGGTCAGCGAAGCCAAGTTCAAGCGTGAATCGGTGGGCGGCCGCGCCAACTGCGTGGCGTGCCACCGCGACGCCGAGAGCGGCGACTTCGATGAAGATCGCGTGAAGATCCCGCGTTAAGCCACCCGATCCCACTGAGGTAATTCGTGACGACTTCCACTCTGCGCGGCGCCCTCAAGGCCCGCCAACAGCTGCAGATCGAACAGTTGCTGAGGGAGCGCGAGCTGCTCGACGCCCGCCGGCGGCAGAAGCTGGTGAACTTCCTCGCCAGCAAGAACGCGTCGGCCGAACTGACGTCGCTGCACGCTCGGTAGCCGCCATCCAGGCTAACGCCGCCGACCCGCTGAATCTCAGCCCTCGCGCGCCTTGCGCACCTGGCTCGGCGTCTTGGACGGTTCTATGGGGACGCCCACGCTGGCCAGCGGTACGCCGCCCGGCGCCGCCTCGCGCTCGCGATCACCGCTGCGGTTGGCCAGCAGGCTGGCAGTCGCGGTCTGCAGGTAGGCTTCGAGCTGGCGCTGCAACTGCGCCGCCTCGGCATCCGGCGCGAGGCGTTCGCCCTGCGGGTTGGCCCCCAGGCGATAGCGATACAGGCGCGCCGCTTGCTCCTTGGGCTGTATCAGCACGCGGTCACCGCGAATCATCGCCACCGTCTGGTCGCTGCCCGACGGTTTGATGATGCCGAAGCCCGGATCATCCGCCGCCAGGCTGAGCAGATCGCGACCCCAGCACTGGTGTTGAACCTCACCGCCGAGTCGCCCCATGATCGTCGGCACCACGTCGACCTGGGTGCCCACCACATCACGGCGGCTGCCGAAGCGCTCGCTGATTCCCGGTGCGATCAGCAGCAGCGGTACGTTGAAGCGGAACAGGTCCATCTCGGTCACCTCCTCCGGCACCCCGAAGCCGTGATCACCGACTACCACGAACAGCGTCTGCTTGAACCAGGGCTCGTCACGCACCTGATCGAAGAACCGGCCCAGCGCCCAGTCCGAATAGCGCATCGCGGTCAGGTGCTGATCCAGCGCGCCATGCCCCTCGACGACGGCAATCGGCAATTGCTCCGGTAGGGCATAGGGCGTGTGATTGGACAGCGTCTGCAACAGCGCATAGAACGGTTTGCTGCGGTCCAGCTGCGCTAGCTCCTCGGCAGCGCGGGTGAACATGTCCTGATCGGAAACGCCCCAGGTCGGATCGGCCACCACCGGGTCGACGTAGTCGCCGCGGCCGATGAAGCGCGTCATGCCCTGATTGCTGAAAAATCCGGACTGGTTGTCCCAGGCAAAGTCGCCGTTGTAGACGTAGAGGTCGTTGAACGCCCGTGCGCTGAGCAACTGCGGCAACCCGGAGAAGCGGTTGCCGCCTTCCGGCGTCTGCATCAGGTACTCGAAGCCCGGCAGGTTGGGGAAGCAGGCCATGCTGGCGAACATGCCCTGGTGGGTGTGGGTGCCGTTGGCGAAGAAGCGCTCGAACAGCAGCCCCTCGCCGGCCAGGCGGTCAAAGTTCGGCGTGATGCCTTCCCCGCTGCCCAACGCGCCGACGAAGCGCCCGGCGAAGCTTTCCATCAGGATCACCACCACGTTGCGCACCGGCAGCTGGCCGTCCACCGGCGGCTGGAAATTCCGGCGCACCGGCGCCAGTTCGGCATCCACCAGTTGATCGTTGCCGGTCAGCAGCAGCTCGCGGGTGATCGCCTGCGCCTGCTCGGCCGGCAGCGTCGCCTTCCAGCTGTTGTCGCGGTGGCTGGAAAAGCGGTTTTTCGCCGCGTCATACAGCGACAGTGTCGCGTTCAGGCCAAGGTGATTGGCGAACATCGACTCGGTGGTAAAGGCATCGCCCCAACGCAGCGGCGGTCCCTGGCGCAGCGTGCCGCGGGCAGCCACCACGCAGACCAGTATCAGCACGCCGAATACCGCCGCACGGGTATACCAGGCCGAGCCGCGGCGCCTCGCGCCGGTCTCGCACACAGTCGGCGCGCCACGGGTCAGCCGCTCCAGCCAGCCGAACAGGACGTACATCGCCGCGCTCGCCACGCCCCAGCTCGCCAGCAGCTGCAGTACCGGGAAACCATGCCAGAGCATGCTCAGCACGGTGGCCGGATCTTCCTGCAGATACTGGAACACCAGACTGTTGAGGCGCTGATGGAACTCGCGATAGAAGTTCAGCTCGATCAGCCCGAGCAGGATCGTCAGGCTGGCACACACACTCAACCACAGCCGCAGCAGGCCCCGGACGGCCATCACTCGCATGCTCAGCACGCCGAGCAGCAGTGGCAGCAGGATGTACACCGTCAGCCGCAGGTCGAAGCGCAGGCCGTTGCCGAACGCCTCGACGAAGCTGGCCAGCGGTGTACTGCCGATCAGCTCGCGGTTGAACAGCAGCAAGCCCAGCCGCAGCAGCGCAAACAGCACCAGCAGGGCCAGCGCACTGGCGAACGTGAAGCGCAGGTGCGCGGCCAGGCCATTGAAGCCGGACGCCGGGCGCTCTCGAGCAGAGCGTCGCAAAGAGGAAAGCATGGGTACGTCCTTCAGGGGATGAGGATCACCGCCCAGACCAGAGCGATCAGGCACAGCGCCAGCAATTGCGCGGCGCTGCCCATGTCCTTGGCCTGTTTGGCGAGCGGATGCAGTTCGAAAGAGATGCGGTCGACCGTCGCCTCGATGGCCGAGTTGAGCAGTTCGACGATCAGGCCGAGAAACACCACGGCAATCAGCACAGCGCACTCGACGCGGCTGACGTCGAGCAGGAAGGCCAGCGGAATCAGCAGCAGGTTCAGCAGCACCAACTGGCGAAACGCAGCCTCGCCGCGATAGGCGGCCTTGAGGCCGGCGGCGGAGTAGCCGGCGGCATACCAGATGCGCGCCAGCCCGCTGCGCCCTTTCATGACCGCACCACCAACCGGCACGTCAACGCTTGCCGCGTCATCGCTCATCACGCGGGCCGACTTAGATGACATCGCAGCGCATCTGGCTGAACGTGCCGTGGGCAGTCAGCAGGCGTTGCCAGTCGTGCTCCGGCATGCTCTGGCGATGACGCTTGAGTTGGCGCAGGTCATGCCGTGCCGCGGCGCTACGACGTAGCCGGCGACGGCTCTTTTCCAGATCGAGCAGGGCGACCTCGACCCGGGTCGCGTCACCTTCGCCGTGAACCCTGATGAAGATGTGCTTGGGATAGCAGCAGCCGTGCTGCCAGCGCGCCTGGTGGATGCGACCGAGGCTAATTCCGACCGCTGTCAGCATGCGCTCCTGTACCGCAGGACCGAAGCGCTCGCCCAGCTCCTGTTGATACCAGTCCTCCAGGCTGACAAACCCTTCCAGCTCCGCCGTCACCAGCAGCGCCTGCCACTGGCCGGCCTGTTGCCGCGTGCCGCAGTAGACCAGTTCCGGCACCCGCACGCCGAGCCGGGCGAAGGCCTGCAGCGCCCGCAGTTCGCGCAGCACCGTGGGCCGGCCGAACGGATGCAGCAGCGAGCGATACAGGTGGCCAATCTGCCGTTTGCAGTACAGCAGCGGTTGTTGCGGATCGCGCAGCCGTATCCGCTGCACACCGCTTTCGCCGGCGCGGCGCTGGTTGGGTTCCTCGACCCATTCGCCCTGGGTGTTCCACCAGCGCTGGAAGGTGCTGGTACGCGCTTCGCGGGCCGGCAGTACGAGTGGTCGGCTCATGTTCAGCCCCGCTTGCGCAGCACGTAGACCCGCCACATGGCGTAGCCCGGGAGAAAGTCATTACGGTCGAGGATGTCGAAGCCGGCCTCGGCGAATTCCGTCTCGATCACCGAGCGTGCGACGACGAAGCGGTTCTGGTTGTCCTTTGCCGGCCGGCGACGCTCCAGGCGCTTGCGCTTCCAGGCCTTGTAGTTGCCATCGACCCACAGCGAGACGATCAGCGTGTCACGGGTGACGCGGTGGAACTCACGCAGCATCGCCAGCCGGTGCTCCGGGTCGGCGATGTGGTGCAGCAGGCGCATGCAGAAGATGTTGTCTACCGCGTTGTCACCCATGTCGATGGCGAAGGCGGAGGTCTGGAAGCTCTCGACCCGATAAAGGATTTCCCGCGACTGCGAGCCTTCGGCGATCGCCAGCATGTCGGCCGAGTTGTCGGCGGCAAAGATCATCCGGCTTGGGTGCTCGGCCAGCAGCGGCCAGAAGCGCCCGGCGCCGCACGGCAGGTCCAGCACCAGATCAGGATCGCCGGCGATCTTCAGCGCGCGGCGCGCCATCTGCTCGTCACGCCAGTGCGACAGCCGCCGGGCCAGGCCGTCCTGATGCTTGTGCAGGTATTCGTAGGCGTGCTGGCGATCGTACTTGCGCGAGAACTCCAGTTCGATAGGGCTCGATGTGGTCATGGCGGGCATTCCGGTTGGAAACGGAACGCCAAACTAACCAGGCAGACATCAAGGGCCCGTCAACGGGATGTGAAAAAAACGTCAAACAGCGCCGTCATGAAAGCGCACCTGAAAGCAGCTGCCCTGCGGTTGCCGCGGCACCACACCTACCTGCCAGCCCTGGTGCGCGCAGATCCGCTTGACCAGCGACAACCCCAGCCCCAGCCCTTCGCCGCGCCCCTCGGCACCCCGCACGAACGGCTGGAACATGCGCTCCTGCTCCGCCAGGGGAATGCCCACGCCGCTGTCCTCGACGCGAAAGCCACCTTCGTCGAGGATCAGCCGCACCGTGCCGCGGTCGGTGTAATGCAGTGCGTTGCGCAGCAGGTTGGACATCACAGTGCCGAGCAGGGTGTGGTTGTAGACGCCGCGGTCCTCGCCCTCCTCCAGCAGCTCGAAGGCCAGGCCCTTCTCCGCCAGCAACGGTGCCCAGCGCTCGCTCTGCTCGGTCGCCACGCTCCGCAAGCTGGCGTCGCCGGCCAAGGACGTCTGTTGCGGACGCGCCCGCGCCAGCATCAGGAAGGTTTCCACCAGCTCGTGCATTTCCCGCGCGGCGCGCTGGATGCGCGCCAGCGGTCGCTGCGCGGCTGGCGACAGCTCGGCCTGCTGCTCGAGCAGCTCGCAGGCGCCGAGCACCACCATCAACGGGGTGCGCAGTTCGTGGCTGACATCGGCGGTGAACAGCCGCTCGCGCTCCAGGGTCTGGCGCAGCTGGCCGAGGGTGCTGTCGAACGCCGCGGCCAGATGGCCGACCTCGTCATCGGGATACTGCAGGGCCAGCGGCGGCGCCAGCGGATGCAGCTGGTCGCGGTGGCGCACCTGGTTGGCCAGGCGGCTGACCGGTGCCAACACCCGGTTGGCCATCAGCCGCCCCAGCGCCCAGGCGCCGAGCACGCTGAGCAGAAAGCCGGCCAGCACGACGTTGAACAGCGCATCCTCACGGGCCTCGAACTCGTGCTGCTCCTGCACCAGCACGTAGCGGTCAGCGCCGACATTACGCACATAGACGTAGTAGGCATCGTCACCGCGAACCAGCTCGGTGAACCCCTCGCCGAGCCCGGCAAACGCCTTTGGCATCGGGTGCTCGGGCAGATGCGAGGCGAAGAAGTGGGTGCTGGTATCCAGCTGCGGTGTCCGTCCCTTTGGCAGGTCCTCGTTGAGCACGATGTCCAGGTCGCGACTCAGCTCCTCGGTGACCAGCTGCTCTTCGATGAAGTGCACGACGCCGACGATGCCGAGGGCGAACGCACCGCTCACCACCAGCGTCATCAGCGTGAAGGCGATGACGATCCGCCGCGCCAGCGGCTGCTTAGCGAGCATCGCAGTCCTCCGCCAGGCGGAAGCCAAGGCCGTGCACGGTATGCAGCAACGGCTTGGCGAACGGCTTGTCGAGCACCTGGCGCAACTGGTGGATATGGCTGCGCAACGCATCGCTGTCCGGCACGTGATCACCCCAGACGGCATCTTCCAGCGCTTCGCGGCGCACCACCGCCGGGCTGCGCTGCATGAGGATCGCCAGCAGCTTGTGGCCGATAGGGTTGAGGCGAATCGGCTGGCCACCACGACTGGCTTCCAGGGTGTCCAGGTCGTAGCAGAGATCGGCCACCTGCAGCTGCCGGCGACGCGATCCCTGGCAGCGACGCAGGATCGCCTCGATACGGGCAACCAGCTCGGACAGCGCGAAGGGCTTGATCAGATAGTCGTCGGCACCGGCCTGCAGCCCCTTGATGCGGTCAGGCAGCGCATCGCGGGCGGTGAGCATGATGATCGGCGTATCGCGCCCGGCATCGTCGCGCAGGCGCTTGCACACCTGCAGCCCGTCGATGCCCGGCAGCATCAGGTCCAGCACGATCAGGTCGTAGTCCTGGGTGGCGGCCAGGTGCAGACCGCTGAGGCCATCCTGCGCGCAGTCGACCACGTAGCCCTTGAGCTCGAGGTAGTCCAGCACGTTGGCGAGAATGTCACGGTTGTCTTCGATGACCAGGATGCGCATCGCTGGGGTACTCGCTAGAAGTTTCGGAACGGCAGACGCTGCTTATTACGCCTGCGCGCGGCGCAGAACATAGCCGAGACGATGTGAAAAAAACGTCGCCTCGCCAGCCCCGCATTTAGCCCTGCGCGGCTTAAGACTGCCTTAAGTTTGCGCCCCAACAATCCGGCCCAGGCTTCTAACCGAGGTTCCTCGATGGAACTGCCCTGGGTCGATCACACCGATGTACTGGCACGCATTGGCCGCGAGCCTTCGCTCTGCCTGCAACTGGCGCAGGCCGATGCAGGCGAGCGGCGCACAGCGCTGGAAGACTTCATCCGCCAGCGTTTCGCCGAGCACTATCAGGCGCAGGTGCGTCATTTCATGCCCTGCCTGCTCGGCCTGCATGGCGACAATGGCGAGGTGCAGGGCGCGGTCGGCCTGCGCAGCGCCCGGCGCCGGCCGCTGTTTCTCGAACGCTATCTGGACGAGCCCATCGAGCAGGCCGTGAGCCAGCGCCATGGGCGTACGGTGCCGCGCGAGGAGATCGTCGAGGTCGGCAACCTCGCCGCCTTTGGCAATGCCTCGGCGCGCCTGCTGATCGTCGCGCTGACCGATCTGCTGGTCGCTCAGGGCTTTCGCTGGGTGGTGTTCACCGGCACGCCGGCACTGCTTAACAGCTTCCAGCGCCTGGCGCTCGATCCGCTGCCGCTGGGTCTGGCCGATCCGGCGCGCATGGGCGAGGAGTTGGCCGACTGGGGCAGCTACTACGCCTGCCGGCCGCAGCTGATGGCCGGCGAGATCCTGCCCGGCCACCAGCGCCTGCTGCAGCTTGGCCTTTATGCGCGGCTCGGCTATCAGCCGCTGTTCGACACCGCGGAGGCGCCCCATGCAGCCTGCAGCTGAACGCTTCTGGACGACGCTCGACCAGCACGCCGGCATCGCGCTGAGCGAAGGGCCGCGCCAACTGAGCTACGCCGAACTGCGCCATGAGGTAGCCGCGCGCGCCAGCCATCTGCAACGGCTCGGCGTGCAGCGCGTCGCCCTGGCGCTGGATAACGGTCTGGAGTGGGCGCTGTGGGACCTGGCCCTGCTGCGCGCCGGGCTGGTCTGCGTGCCGCTGCCGGCATTCTTTTCCGCGGCGCAGCAGGAGCACGTGCTGCAGCACGCCGGCATCGACTGCCTGATCGGCACCGCCAGCCCGCTCAGCGAGCGCTGCGGCTTCCAGCAGACCGCCAATGGCCTGCTGCAGCGCCAGCCGGATGCCGCAGCGCCGGTACCGGCCGGCACGCTGAAGATCACCTATACCTCCGGCACCACCGGCCAGCCCAAGGGCGTCTGCCTGGATGCCGAGGCGCAGCTGGCGGTGGCCGAGAGCCTGCGGCGGGCCAGCCTGCCGTGTGATGTGCGCCAGCATCTCTGCGTGCTGCCGCTGGCGACGCTGCTGGAGAACATCGCCGGGCTCTATGCGCCGCTGCTGGCCGGTGCACGGGTCGAGCTGCGCCCGCTGGCGGAGATCGGCTTCAGCGGTGCGGCGGGCCTCGAGCTGCAACGTTTGCTGGCCACGCTGCAGGCGAGCCAGCCGCACAGCCTGATCCTGCTGCCGCAGCTGTTGCTGGCGCTGGTCAGCGCCGCCGAACAGGGCGTGCCATTGCCAGCGTCGCTGCGCTTCGTTGCGGTCGGTGGCGGCCGCGTCGCGTCGCAGCTGCTTGAACGCGCCGAGCGGCTCGGACTACCGGTATTCGAGGGCTACGGCCTGTCCGAGTGCGCCTCGGTGGTCTGCCTGAACACACCCGATGCACGGCGCATCGGCACGGTCGGCCGGCCGCTGGCGCACGTCGAGCTGCGCTTGGCCGACGATGGCGAGGTACTGGTGCGCGGCCAGCATATGCTCGGCTACCTCGGCGAACCTCCGCAGGCCGGCGAGTGGCTGGCCACCGGCGATCTCGGCCATTTCGAGGACGGTTTCCTGGCCCTGCACGGGCGCAAGAAGCACCAGTTCGTCACCGCCTACGGGCGCAACGTCAACCCGGAATGGGTCGAGGCGGAGCTGGTGCAGCAGGCCCCCATCGCCCAGGCCTGGCTGCATGGCGAGGCACTGGCACAGAACGCCGCCGTGCTGGTGCCCAGACGCGGCGATTGCAGCGACGCCGAGCTGCGGGCGGCAGTCGAGCGGGTCAACGCCGGCTTGCCGGACTACGCCCGCGTGCACCACTGGCTGCGCGCCGCCGAGCCCTTCACCGCCGGCAACGGCCTGGTCACCGCCAACGGCCGGCTGCGTCGCGACGCCCTCTTCAACCATTACCAATCGGCGATCAACGCCCTTCCGTCCTGACTTTCGAGGTTCATCATGGATTTCTTCGACCAGTTGCAACACCAGACCAATGCCGAGCGCGAATACCTGCTTGGCGCGCCGATCATCCACGCCGCGCTCGCCGGCACCGCGACCCGCGCGCAGTACATCGCCTTCCTGACTCAGGCCTACCACCACGTCAAGCACACCGTGCCGCTGTTGATGGCCTGCGGCGCACGCCTGCCGGAGCGCCTGGAGTGGCTGCGCGAGGCGATCGCCGAATACATCGAGGAAGAGATCGGCCATCAGGAATGGATCCTCAACGACATCCGCGCCTGTGGCGGCGATGCCGAGGCGGTGCGCCACGGTCAGCCGGCGCTGCCCACCGAGCTGATGGTCGCCTACGTCTACGACCGCATCGCGCGGCACAACCCGGCGAGCTTCTTCGGCATGGTCAACGTGCTGGAAGGCACCAGCATCGCCTTAGCGACCCAGGCCGCCGGCGTGCTGCAGGACAAGCTCGATCTGCCGGCCAAGGCATTCAGCTACCTGACCTCCCACGGCAGCCTGGACATGGAGCACATCGAGTTCTTCAAGAAGCTGATGAACCGCCTCGACGACGAGGACGACAAGGCCGCCGTGGTGCACACCGCTCGCGTCGTCTACCGCCTCTACGGCGACATCTTCCGCAGCCTGGGCGCGCCGGAGCACGACCATGCAACTGCGTGACGCGCGAATCCTGCTGACCGGCGCCAGCGGCGGCATCGGCCAGGTGCTGGTCGAGCGGCTCTGCGCGAACGGCGCACGGCTGTTACTGGTGGGACGCGACAGTCTTGCCCTGGAAGCGCTGACGCGTCGCTATCCGGGGCAGGTCAGCCTGGTCTGCGCCGACCTCACCCAGCGCAGCGGCCGGCATACGGTGCTCGATGCCGCGCGGCGTTTCGGCGGCCTCAACTGCGTGATCAATGCCGCCGGGATCAACCAGTTCAGCCTGCTCGAACAGCAGGACGAGGATGCCATCGCCCGCCTGATCGGCGTCAACGTCACCGCCACACTGCAGCTGACCCACCTGCTGCTGCCGCTGCTGCGCCAGCAACCGCAGGCGCTGCTGGTCAATCTCGGTTCAACCTTCGGCTCCATCGGCTACCCGGGTTTCGCCGCCTACTGCGCGAGCAAGTTCGCCCTGCGCGGTTTTTCCGAGGCGCTGCGCCGCGAGCTGGCCGACAGTCACGTCAAGGTGCTCTATATCGCCCCGCGCGCCACCCGTACGACCATGAACAGCGACGATGTGGTGGCGATGAACAATGAGCTGCAGGTGGAGATGGACGATCCGCAAGAAGTCGCACGGCAGATCGTCCACGCCATCACCGCCGAGCGAGAGGAGCTCTACCTCGGCTGGCCGGAAAAACTCTTCGTGCGTCTCAACGGGCTGCTGCCGCGGCTGGTCGACCAGGCCCTGCGCAAGCAGTTGCCGGTGATCAAGCGCTTCGCCGGCGCCGAACAGCCGCAGCCACCCACACCCCAGCCCAACTCAACCGGAGAACACCCATGATGCGTCTGCTCGGCCTCTGCGCCCTGATGCTGGCCCTGGCCAGCCAGCCCTCCTTCGCCCTCAGCCCGGCCGGCGAATCGTCGCTGCGCCAGATCCAGGCGCGCTGGGCGGAGATCAACTACCAGCTGCCCGCCGCACAGCGCGAAGCGGCCTTCGCCCGGCTCGCTTCGGAAGCCGAAAGCGCGGTGGTCGGCGAACCGCAGGCCGCCGAACTGCACATCTGGCACGGCATCGTGCTCAGCACCTGGGCCGGCGCCAAGGGCGGGCTCGGCGCTCTGGGTCTGGTCAAGCAAGCTAAAGCCGAACTGGAAAAAGCCATCGAACTTGAGCCACAGGCGCTGGATGGCTCGGCCTACACCAGCCTCGCCAGCCTCTACTACCAGGTGCCCGGCTGGCCGATCGGTTTCGGTGACGAGGACAAGGCCGAGGCGCTGTTCAAGCAGGCGCTGGCGCTGAACCCGAACGGCATCGACCCGAACTACTTCCACGGTGATTTCCTGCTGCGTCAGAAACGCTACGGGGAAGCGCGCGCGGCGCTGGAAAAGGCCCTCGCCGCGCCCGACCGCGCGGGTCGTGAAGTCGCCGACGCCGGTCGCCGCGACGAAGCCCGCGCGCTGCTCGCGCAGGTCAAGGAAAAGCTGGAATAACCGGGTGCGGCGGCGTTGAATGCACAGCAATGCCGCGAACCCTTCAGGACGACAGGAACGACATGCGCATTCTGCTGGTGGAAGACGATCGCGCCCTCGGCGAGGGCATCCGCACCGCACTCAAGCCCGAGGGCTACACGGTGGACTGGCTGCAGGACGGCGCCAGCGCGCTGCATGCGCTGAGCCACGAGAGCTTCGAGCTGGCCATCCTCGACCTCGGTCTGCCGCGTATGGACGGTCTGGAAGTGCTCAAGCGCCTGCGCGCCAGCGCCAACCCGATCCCGGTGCTGGTACTCACCGCGCGCGATGCCACCAGCGACCGCATCGCCGGGCTGGATGCCGGCGCCGACGACTACCTGGTCAAGCCGTTCGACGTCGCCGAACTCAAGGCCCGCCTGCGCGCTCTGCTCCGGCGCAGCTTCAATCGCCCTGAGCCGGTACTGGAGTACCGCGGCATCCTGCTCGACCCGGTCAATCAGCAGGTCAGCTACCAGGGCACCCCGATCAACCTGCCGCGCAAGGAGTTCGTCCTGCTGCATGAGCTGATCGCCCAGCCCGGTCGCGTGCTGACCCGCGATCGGCTGCAGCAGGTGCTCTACGGCTGGGACGAGGAAGTCGAGAGCAACGCGCTGGAGGTGCATATCCATCACCTGCGCAAGAAATTCTTCCCCGAACTGATCCGCACCGTGCGCGGGGTCGGCTATCTGGTGGACAAATGCTGAGGCGCTCTATCCGCAACCGCACCCTGGTGCTGGTGCTCGGCATCCTGCTGCTGTCGCTGAGCCTGATCTCCTGGCGCAGTTATCGCGACGCCCGCCACGAGATTGAGGAACTGTTCGACGCCCAGCTGGCGCACAGTGCTCGACTGGTACAGGGGCTGGTGATGCGCGACATGAATCCGCAGGCCCGCAATGCGCTGCAGCAGGCGCTGGACGCCGCGGTGAATGCGCGGCGCGATCAGGGCGTGCCGGGGCACGACTACGAAACCAAGCTGGGCTTTCAGGTCTACGCCACGGATGGCAGCAGCCTGTTGCAGTCAGCCGGCGCACCGCACGGCGCCTTGCAGCGGCTGGCCGGCGCCGACTCCGCCTCACCCTTCAGCCATCTGAGCGGCGGCTATCACGACGTGCAGCTCGACGGCCATGCCTGGCGGCTGTTCCTGCTGCACGACCGCGAGGACGATCTGTGGATTCTGCTCAGCGAGCGCGGCGACGTGCGCGGCGAGCTGGTCGGCAAGATCGCCCGGCGCAGCCTGCTGCCCGACCTCATCGGCCTGCCGCTGCTGGCGCTGCTGATCTGGCTGGCGGTGGGCTGGGGTCTGCGGCCGCTGGCGCACATGGCGCAGCTTCTGAAGACTCGCGCCCCGGACAACCTCGCGCCGCTGCTGCTGGCGCCGCTGCCGCAGGAGCTGGAGCCGGTGGCCGCCTCGCTGAATCGCCTGCTGCAGCAGGTCAATCAACTGGTCGAGCGGGAAAAACGCTTCATCGCCGACGCCGCCCACGAGCTGCGCACCCCGCTGGCCGTACTGCGCATCCATGCGCAGAACGCGCAACAGGCCGAGCAGCCGGAGGACCGTGAAGCAGCGCTGCAGCAGCTGCTGACCGGCGTCGATCGCACCACCCGTGTGGTCACCCAGCTGCTCACGCTCGCTCGCCTGGAGCCCAATGCGCAGCCGCGGCATCCACAGCAGCTGGACCTGCTGCCGCTGTGCCGCGAATGCCTCGCCGAGCTGACGCCGCTGGCTCTGGCGCGCGATCAGGAACTGACGCTGGAAGCTGACGACGTGGCCGATCACCGGCTTCCCGGCGATGCCGCCGCGATCGCCACGCTGCTGCAGAATCTGGTCGGCAATGCCCTGCAGTACACGCCCGATGGCGGGCAGATTCAGGTCAGCCTCCAGACCATTGAAAACGGCGTCAGCCTGCGCGTGGATGACAGCGGTCCGGGCGTGCCGGCAGCGCAGCGCGACAAACTGTTCGAGCGCTTCTACCGCCAGGGCGACGGCCAGGGCGCGGGGCTCGGCCTGGCCATCGTCGCACGCATCGCCGAACTGCACGGCGCGACCATCGAACTGGCGGACTCACCGCTCGGCGGGCTGCAGGTCGCCGTGCACCTGCCCCGCCAGCCACACCACTATCCCAGACCGACCAGCGGCGAGCTGCCGCGACCGCCCGCCGCAGGCGCAACGGGCATTCGCTAAGGTTCGCTTAAGGCTGGCGCCCTAGACTGCCGACATTTCCCTACTCGGAGTGTGTGAAATGACTGCATCGAACCCTCTGGCACGCTACGGTCGCCTGAGCATTGCCCTGCACTGGCTGATGCTGCTGTTGATCGCAGCCGTCTACGCGACCATCGAACTCAAGGGCAATTTCGCCAAGGGCAGTGAACCGCGCGAACTGCTCAAGCACTGGCATTTCATGCTCGGCCTGACGGTGTTTGCGCTGGTCTGGCTGCGCTTGGTTGCGCGCTGGCTGCATCCCGCACCCAGAGCGGTCGCCGGGGCCGGCTGGGAACGCGCGCTGGCCAAGCTGATGCACCTGGCGCTGTACGGACTGATGATTGGCCTGCCGCTGCTCGGCTGGCTGACCCTGAGCGCGGCGGACAAGCCGATTCCCTTCTTCGGCCTTGAGCTGCCGGCGCTGATCGGCGCCAACAAGGAGCTGGCCGGCGAGTTCAAGGAGCTGCATGAAACGCTGGCGGTGGCCGGCTACTGGCTGATCGGCCTGCACGCGGCGGCGGCCTTGTTCCACCAATACGTGCGCCGCGACGGCACCCTGTTGCGCATGCTGCCGCAGCGCCACCAGGCCTGACCCGCAAACACGACAACGCCCGGTCGACTCATCATCGACCGGGCGTTTTCATGGGTCAGCCGAGCAGTTCGCTGAACGGCAGGTATTCGACGCTTTCACCCTCTTCCAGCGTGCGGTTGCGTTCGACGATGGCCAGGCCTTCGGCCCAGCTCGCCGAGGTCAGCATCGCTGAGCCCTGACGCGGATGCAGGCACACGCGCATCTCGCCATCGACCTGTTCCAGCCGCGCGCGCAAGTACTGGCGACGGTTGTTCGGCTTGCGCCAGGCGAAGCCGGCGGTCAGGCGCAGCGGCTTGGGCAGCACCTCGGTGCAACCCTGGGCACTGAGCAGGAACGGCCGCGCCACCACCAGCGAGGTGATCAGCGCCGCAGCCGGATTGCCGGGCAGGCCGATCCACGGTTTGCCATTGACCTCGCCAAAGGCCAGCGGCTTGCCCGGTTGGATCGCCAGGCGCCACATGTGCAGCTCGCCCAGCTCGCGAATGGCCTGCTTGAGGTGATCTTCCTCGCCGACCGAGACGCCACCGGAGGTGATCAGCATGTCCCATTCGGAGGCGGCCAGCGCCAGGGCGTCACGGCTGGCGGCCAGTTCGTCGACGAGAATTTCGTAGTCGTGCACCTCCATTCCGAGGCTGCGCAGCACGCTGAGCAGGCAGTAGCGGTTGGAGTTGTAGATCTGCCCCGGTGCCAGTGGCTCGCCGGGTTCGCGCAGTTCGTTGCCGCTGGAGAGCAAACCGATGCGCAGGCGCCGATAGACCGCCACGCGGGCAACGCCGAAGCTCGCCAGCAGGCCGATCTCCTGCGGGCGCAGGCGCTTGCCGGCCTGCAGCACCCCTGCACCGGCCTGCAGCTCCTCGCCTTGACGACGCACATGGGCGCCCTGGGTGACACCGGGGAAATGCACGCGATCGGCCTCGATCTGGCAATCCTCCTGCGCCACCACGGTATCGGCGCCCGGCGGCAGCGGCGCGCCGGTGAAAATGCGTACGGCATGGCCGGCAGGCAGTTGCTGGTCGGCGGCATCACCGGCAGCGATGCGCCCGGCGAGTGGCAGCCAGCCGCCTTCAGCCGGCAGATCGGCAGCGCGCAGGGCGTAGCCGTCCATTGCGCTGTTGTCCCAGGCCGGCACCGGGAAGGGCGCGTCTAGCGATTCCGCCAGTACACGGCCGAGGGCATCGGACAACGCGACGTGTTCCACCGGCGGCAGCGCCGGCACCCGTGCCAGCAGCTCGGCGATGGCCTCGTCGACCGGCTTCAGGCCACTGGTGTCGCAGCCACAGGCGCTCATGAGCGTGGCCCGCAGTATTCGACTGCGCTGGCCTTCAGGTGCGGTACGAAGTTGCAGGGCTTGGTGCGGCTGTCCAGCTGCTCGACAAGGATCTTGTTCCAGGCGGTGCGGCAGGCATTGGTCGAGCCGGGCAGGCAGCAGACCAGGGTGCCGTTGCTCATGCCAGCCAGCGCGCGGGACTGCACGGTGGAGGTGCCGATCTCGCTCAGCGAAACGTAGCGGAACAGCTCGCCGAAGCCGTCGACATCTTTGTCCAGCAGCGGCTGTACCGCCTGCGGAGTGTTGTCGCGGGCGGTGAAACCGGTACCCCCGGTGATCAGCACCACCTGCACGTTTTCGCTGGCGATCCAGCTGCAGACGCGGGCGCGGATCTGCCAGACGTCGTCTTTGACGATGGCCCGCTCGGCCAGGGTGTGGCCGGCGCTCTGCAGGCCGTCGATCAGCGCCTGGCCGGAGGTATCGGAATCGATGTTGCGGGTATCGCTCACCGTGAGCACCGCAATGCTCAGGGGCTGGAATTCGCTGTTGGACAGGTGAGCCATGGCTCGAAACTCCCTTGAAGATGTGTGCGCAGGCTGCACCCGTGCCGTGCGCGAACCCATTCCCCATTGGAGGTATGTCCGCGCGGCGTGGGTGCCATGAGGTCTGACAACGCTGCAGGCGATTGTGCGACCTGGCTCTGCGACAAGGCCCGGCTTCGGCAGCTGGGCACGTGGGTCAAACCGGCGATGCCGGTCGATGGTAGCGAATTAGGCGGTTGACTCGTAGCCCCTGCCAGCGCCCGCCTCAACCGCCACTGGCATTCATGAAGCGCAACACCTGGACCTCGCCGCTGCTGGAGAATTCATGGCGCAGCGGTTTGCGCTGCAGCGCAGCGTGAATAGCGTCGATCACCGGCTGGTCGCTGGTCGGATGACGGCGCAGCAACGCACGCAGGTCGATGGAGTTCTCGTGACCCAGGCACAGCAGCAGGCGCCCTTCCACCGTCAGCCGCACGCGGTTGCAGGTGGCGCAAAAGTTGTGGGAATGCGGTGAGATGAAGCCAATGCGCGTCTGCGGATGCTCAGGCAGGCGCACGTAACGCGCCGGGCCGCCACTCTGCTCGGCCGAATCGATCAGCGCATGGCGCTCAGCGATCAGCGCCTTGACCTCGTCACTGGAGCAGAAACTCTCGCCGCGCGAACGACCGACGTCGCCCAGCGGCATTTCCTCGATGAAGCTCAGGTCCAGCCCACCGGCGATGGCGAAGTCCACCAGGTCGGCGACTTCCTCGGCGTTGCGGCGCTTCATTACCACGGCATTGAGCTTGATCCGCTCGAAGCCGGCATCGCGCGCCGCGTCGATGCCGTCGAGCACCTGCTGCAACTGACCGGTGCGGGTGATGGCGTGGAATTTGGCGGCATCCAGGCTATCCAGGCTGATGTTCAGCCGCTTGACCCCGGCGCGCGCCAGCGGTGCTGCAAGCTTGACCAGCTGCGAGCCATTGGTGGTCATCACCAGTTCGCGCAGGCCGGGCAAGGCCGCGATGCGCTCGCAGAGACCGACGATGCCCTGGCGTACCAGCGGCTCGCCGCCGGTGAGGCGAATCTTCTTCACCCCCAGGCCGACGAAGATGCGCGCGATGCGCTCCAACTCCTCCAGACCGAGCACCTGCTGGCGCGGCAGGAAGGTCATGTCCTCGGCCATGCAGTAGACGCAGCGGAAGTCGCAACGGTCGGTCACCGACATGCGCAGGTAGTCGATCTGGCGGTTGTGGGCATCGCGTAATTGAGTCATCGATAACACCTCTGAAGCCTCGTAGGGTGGATGACGTTTGTCATCCACCATGGCCCGCGCGGTGGATGGGTGAAGCATCATCCACGCGACGTAGAGCCAAGCCGCCGTTATTGCATCAGTGGCGTTTCGGCGCCCTGCATGAGGATGCCTTCGATGTTCGCCGCACCCACCAGGTTCTGCAGGTACTGGCTGACGCCAATCTGCCAGACACGCTGGTTGAGCTCGGCACGAATCGAACCGGCGACCACCTCGTAGGGCAGCTGCTCGCCTTCGATGCGCTGGTCGACGAACACCAGGTGGTAGCCGTAGCGGCTCTCCAGCGGTTGCTGGCACAGGCCTACCGGCAGACGGAACAGCTGGCGCTCGAACTCCGGCACCGTCTGGCCCTTGCTGATCTGGCCCAGCGCACCACCCTGTGCTTTCGACGGGCAGGCCGAATGCTGCAGCGCCAGTTCGGCGAAGCGTTGCGGGGCGGCCTGCAGTTGGCCGATCAACTGCAGCGCCTGTTCGCGGGCCAGGCTACGCGCCTCGGCATCATCCGCCGGACAGGCCAGCAGAATGTGCCGCGCGGCCAGCAACGGCGCGCTGAAGAAGCGCTGCTGATTGCCGCTGTAGTACTGCCGGCAGGCCGCCTCGTCGGCCAGCGGCAGCGGCACTTCCTGCTCGATCAGCGTGCGGGTGGCCGCCTCTTCCTCGCTTTCGCCCGCCTCGGCGCGCACCACCAGCCCCAGTTCACCGATGCGCTGCTGCAGCAGCTCGCGCAGCACCAGCGCCTGGGTCGCCAGGTAGACGGCCTCTTCGCGGCTTTCCGCCGGGTGGTACTGCAATTCCTGAGCGATGGCCTGAGAGGCAATCGCCACCCCATTGACCCGCACCCGCGGCCATTCCTGTTCGCTGCTGGCAATCAGCAGCGGTTCACCGGACGCCTGCTCGGCAGCCGGCTCGCTGTCTTCCTCGTGCGGCAGCTCCTCGAACAGAGGGGCATCTACCGGCACTTCGATTTCCGGACGCGCGCCGCCACCGCAGCCGCCGCTTCCACCTGTGCTACCACCGCATCCACAACCCATGATGTTTACCTCGATAAGACGCTTGAACCTTCGACCCGATCGGCCAGGCCGGCTGACGCTCGGGGCGTCAGCCGGCGAGGGTCATACCGGGATCTTGCTCTTTGCCGTGGCAGGCACAGCGGTCGGCACGGCGGTTTCGCGTGCCGGGGCTTCGTAGGTGCGCGGACGCTGCGGGCGCGGCACGCTTGGCTTGACGCCCTTCTGGCGGACGATCTGGTAGCGCCGGCCCAGGTACCACACCGGCGCACTCACGATGTGCACCAGGCGGGTGAAGGGGAACAGCACGAACAGGGTCATACCGAGGAACACGTGCAGCTTGTAGATCACGCTGACCGACTCGATGGCGCCTGCGGCCTTGACCGGCTGCAGGGTGACCAGGCTCTGCGCCCAGGTGCCCAGCAGCACCATCACCGAACCGTCCAGGTGGCCAGTGGAGGCGACGATAGTCAGCAGCCCCAGCACCAGCTGCGCCAGCAGCACGAAGAGGATCATGATGTCGCTGGTGTTGGACGTGGCACGCACACGAGCGTCGGTCAGACGACGATGGATCAGCATCACCAGGCCGATCAGGCAGAGGATGCCGAAGAAGCCGCCGGACACCATCGCCACGATCTGCTTCTGGCCGCTGGTGATGAACGAGTGGTACAGCGCCTCGGGCATCAGCAGGCCGACGAAGTGACCGGCCAGGATGAAGATGATGCCGACGTGGAACAGGTTGCTCGCCAGGCGCATGCGGTTGTTCGACAGCATCTGGCTGGAACCGGCCTTCCAGCTGTACTGCGACAGGTCGAAGCGCGCCCAGCTGCCGATCAGGCAGATGGCCAGCGCGATGTAGGGGTAGACCCCGAACAGCAGGAAATTGAAGTTAGACATTGCGCACCTCCTGGGCGAGCGCGGCGGCCTGCCCGTCATGCTTGAAATCGGTCCAGTGCAGCGGCACCGGGCTTTCCTCGCGAGCCTTGCCCGGCCCGCTCGGCATGGATGGGCAGCGATCCTGCTGCTCGGCCTGGAGGAAGTTGACCTGTTCCTCCTCCCAGATCTTGTCCAGCGCTTCCAGCGAGTCGTCGCGTTCCTCGGCGGCGACCTGCTCCTGCAGGCCGGCCAGGGTTTCCTGCACCGGCTCGCCGGCGATCTGCAGCAGCGCACGGAAGCACGCGGCATGCGGGCTTTCGCGTTCCTGCAGACGCGCCGCCAGCAGGGCCAGCAGGTGCGACACGTCGGCCAGCCCCTCGCGGGCCTCGAGGTCGTCGCGGGTGGCGAGGTATTCGAGGTAAAGCGGGATGTAATCCGGCAGCTCGCGTACACCGATGTCGAACCCGGCCTCGGTGTACTGCGCCATCAGGTCGACCATGGCCTGGCCGCGGTCGCGGGATTCGCCATGCACGTGTTCGAACAGCAGCAGCGACAGTGAACGACCGCGGTCGAACAGGTCGGTGTAACGCTCCTGGACGTCCATCAGGTCGTCGTCGGTCAGTTCGTCGAGCAGGCGGCGCAGCGCGATGCGCTGCTCCGGGCTGATCTCGCGGGCCGCGCCGATGGCCTGGGCCAGTTCGGCATGGCCGTCGCGCAGGTGCTGGTCGGGGTAGTCCAGCAGCAGGGATATCACTTTAAGGATGCGCATGGCTCAGTCCTCCCACAGCTGGACGGTCTTGATGATGTCGCGGCGGTTGGCCTTCTTCGCGCCAAACATGTTGGTGTCCGAGGCGCCCGAGCAGCCGCTGCCGAAGCTGAAGCCGCAACCGGAACGCTCGGCGAAGGCGTCGCTCATGGCCTCTTCGCGGTGCGCGGTCGGGATCACGTAGCGGTCTTCGTAGTTGGCGATTGCCAGGTAGCGGTACATGTCCTCCACCTGGGCCACCGACAGACCGACGCTCTCCAGCACCTTGAGGTCCTGCACGCCATCGACCTGCTCGGCACGCTTGTAGGCACGCATGGCGAGCATGCGCTTGAGCGCCAGCTTGACCGGCTCCTCGTCGCCTGCAGTGAGCAGGTTGGCCAGGTAACGCAGCGGGATGCGCAGGCTGTCGACGTCCGGCAGTACGCCGTCCATGCTGACGTGACCGGCGCTGGCGGCGTTCTGGATCGGCGACAGCGGCGGCACGTACCACACCATCGGCAGCGTGCGGTATTCCGGGTGCAGCGGCAGCGCCAGCTTCCAGTCGACCGCCATCTTGTAGACCGGCGACTTCTGCGCGGCTTCGATCACCGACATCGGTACGCCGTCGTTGAGCGCCTGCTCGATGACCTTCGGATCGAACGGATCGAGGAAGATCTCCAGTTGCTTGGCGTACAGGTCCTGCTCGTTGACGGTGCTGGCCACTTCATGGATGCGGTCGGCGTCGTACAGCAGCACGCCGAGGTAGCGGATGCGGCCCACGCAGGTCTCGGCGCAGACGGTCGGCATGCCGGCCTCGATGCGCGGGAAGCAGAAGATGCACTTCTCGGATTTGCCGCTCTTCCAGTTGAAGTAGATCTTCTTGTACGGGCAGCCGCTGATGCACATGCGCCAGCCGCGGCACTTCTCCTGGTCGATGAGGACGATGCCGTCCTCCTCGCGCTTGTAGATCGCACCGCTCGGGCAGGATGCGGCGCAGGTCGGGTTCAGGCAGTGCTCGCACAGGCGCGGCAGGTACATCATGAAGGTGTTTTCGTACTGCCCGTAGATGTCCGCCTGGATCTTGTCGAAGTTCTTGTCCTTGCGACGCTTGGCGAACTCGGTACCGAGAATTTCTTCCCAGTTCGGGCCCCACTCGATCTTCTCCATGCGCTGACCGGAGATCAGCGAGCGCGGACGTGCAACCGGCTGGTGATCGGAGATCGGCGCGGTGTGCAGGTTCTGGTAGTCGAAGTCGAACGGCTCGTAGTAGTCATCAATGGTCGGCAGGTCCGGGTTGGCGAAGATGTTCGCCAGCACGCGGAACTTGCCACCGATGCGCGGGTTGATGGTGCCGTCGCCATTGCGCACCCAGCCGCCCTTCCACTTGTCCTGGTTCTCCCACTCCTTCGGGTAGCCGATGCCAGGCTTGGTCTCGACGTTGTTGAACCAGGCGTATTCCATGCCTTCGCGGCTGGTCCAGACGTTCTTGCAGGTGATCGAGCAGGTGTGGCAGCCGATGCACTTGTCCAGGTTCAGGACCATGCCCACTTGTGAACGAATCTTCATGGCCTATTCCTCAGATGTCTTGCGGCAGGGGTTGCGGCAGGTCATTGCCGTTCGGGCCGTCGAGCCAGTCGACCTTGGCCATCTTGCGTACCACGACGAACTCGTCGCGGTTGCAACCCACGGTGCCGTAGTAGTTGAAGCCGTACGCCTGCTGGGCGTAGCCGCCGATCATGTGGGTGGGCTTGAGCACCACGCGGGTCACCGAGTTGTGGTGGCCGCCGCGGGTCTTGGTGGTCTCGCTGCCGGGCACGTTCACGATGCGTTCCTGGGCGTGGTACATCATCACCATGCCTTCCATCACGCGCTGGCTGACCACCGCACGGGCAGTCAGGGCGCCGTTGGCGTTGAAGCACTCGATCCAGTCGTTGTCCTCGATGCCGGCCTTCTTGGCGTCGACTTCGGACATCCACACGATCGGGCCGCCACGGCTCAGGGTGAGCATGATCAGGTTGTCCGAGTAGGTGCTGTGGATGCCCCACTTCTGGTGCGGGGTGATCCAGTTGAGGACGATCTCGGTATTGCCGTTGCTCTTCTTGCCCTTCACGTAATCGATGGTGCGGGTGTTGATCGGCGGCCGGTAGCTCATCAGCTGCTCACCGAAGGCCTGCATCCAGGGGTGATCCTGGAAGAACTGCTGGCGGCCGGTGATGGTGCGCCACGGGATGAACTCGTGGACGTTGGTGTAGCCGGCGTTGTACGACACATGCTCGTCTTCCAGGCCCGACCAGGTCGGGCTGGAGATGATCTTGCGCGGCTGCGCCTGGATGTCACGGAAGCGAATCGCCTCGTGCTCCTTCGGCAGCGCCAGGTGGCTGTGGTCGCGGCCGGTGAATTCCGACAGCGCGGCCCAGGCCTTCACGGCAACGTGACCATTGGTTTCCGGCGCCAGGCTGAGGATGACCTCGGCCGCGTCGATGGCCGACTCGATCTGCGGACGCCCTTGGCTGACGCCCTCGTCGCGGACCTTGTAGTTCAGCTCGCCGAGGAAATCGACTTCATCCTGGGTGTTCCAGTTGATGCCCTTGCCGCCGTTGCCGAGCTTGTCGAGCAGCGGGCCGAGGGAGCTGAACTTCTTGTAGGTCGCCGGATAGTCGCGCTCGACCACGGTCATGTTCGGGCAGTTCTTGCCCGGCTGCGGATCGACGCCAGCAGTTTTCCAGTCGGTGCCGCCGAACGGCTGGGCCAGTTCGCCGGGGCTGTCGTGCAGGAGCGGCACGGTGACCAGATCCTTCTCCACGCCCAGATGACCTTCAGCCATCTTCGAGAAAGACTTGGCGATGCCCTTGTAGATCTCCCAGTCCGAACGCGCTTCCCAGGCCGGGTCGATGGCTGCCGACAACGGGTGAATGAAGGGGTGCATGTCCGAGGTGTTCATGTCGTCCTTCTCGTACCAGGTCGCGGTCGGCAGGACGATGTCGGAGTACACGCAGGTCGAGGACATGCGGAAGTCGAGGGTGGTGACCAGGTCGAGCTTGCCGATGGCGCCGTCGTCCTGCCATTCGGCCTCGAGCGGCTTGAAGCCGTCGCGCTTGCCGAGATCCTCGTTCATCACGCCGTTCTTGGTGCCCAGCAGGTACTTGAGCATGTACTCGTGGCCCTTGCCCGAGCTGCCCAGCAGGTTGGAGCGCCAGATGAACATGTTGCGCGGGAAGTTATCCGGGTTGTCCGGCTGCTCACAGGCGAACTTCAGCGAGCCGTTCTTGAGCGACTGGGTGACGTAGTCGACCGGCGAAATACCGGCGGCTTCGGCTTCACGGCAGATCTGCAGCGGGTTGCGGTTGAGCTGCGGCGCGCTCGGCAGCCAGCCGGCGCGTTCGGCGCGGATGTTGTAGTCGAGCATGTGCTCGGGGAACTGCGACTTGTCGGCCAGCGGCGAGAGCACTTCGTGGATGCTCATCTTCTCGTGGCGCCACTGCGAGCTGTGGTTGTAGAAGAAGCTGGTGCCGTTCATCTGGCGTGGCGGACGGTGCCAGTCGAGGCCGAAGGCCAGTGGCAGCCAGCCGCACTGCGGACGCAGTTTTTCCTGACCCACGTAGTGAGCCCAGCCGCCACCGGTCTGCCCTACGCAACCGCACAACATCAGCATGTTGATCAGGCCGCGGTAGTTCATGTCCATGTGGTACCAGTGGTTCATCGCCGCACCGACGATGATCATGGAACGGCCATGGGTCTTGTCGGCGTTGTCGGCGAATTCACGGGCGATCTGGATCGCCTTCTCGCGGGACACGCCAGTGATGACTTCCTGCCAGGCCGGGGTGCCGGGCACGCTGGCGTCGTCGTAGCTGGAAGCGACGTTGGCGCCACCCAGACCACGGTCGATACCGAGGTTGGCGGCCATCAGGTCGAATACGGTGGCGACCTTGGTGGTGCTGCCGTCGGCCAGGGTGATGCTGCGGACCGGTACGCGGCGCAGCTGGATGCTTTCGCCTTCGGCGTGCTGGAAGTGCTCGTGGAGGATGCCGCCGAAGTACGGGAAGGCAACTTCGGCAGTCTCGCCGCCATCGATCTGAGTCAGGCTCAGGTCGACGTCACGGCCGTCCTTGCCTTCGCGGGCTTCGATGTTCCACTTGCCCTTCTCGCCCCAGCGGTAACCGATCGAACCCAGCGGCGAAACCAGCTCGCCGGTGCTGCCGTCGACAGCGATGGTCTTCCACTCGGGGTTGTTTTCCTGGCCGAGGTTGTCAGCCAGATCGGACGCGCGCAGGAAGCGGTCGGCGATGTAGCTGCCGTCCTTTTCATTCAGGCGCACCAGCACCGGCAGGTCGGTGTAGCGCTTGGCGTAGTCGCGGAAGTAGGCGCTCGGCTTTTCGAGGTGGAATTCCTTGAAGATGACGTGGGCGAAGGCCTGGGCCAGCGCGGCGTCGGTGCCCTGCTTGGGGTTGAGCCAGAGGTCGGTGAGCTTGGCGACTTCGGCGTAGTCCGGGGTGATGGCGACGGTCTTGGTGCCCTTGTAGCGGACCTCGGTGAAGAAGTGCGCGTCCGGGGTACGGGTCTGCGGGACGTTGGAGCCCCAGGCGATGATGTAGTTGGAGTTGTACCAGTCGGCCGATTCCGGCACGTCGGTCTGCTCGCCCCACACCTGTGGCGAGGCCGGCGGCAGATCGCAGTACCAGTCGTAGAACGACAGACACACGCCACCGATCAGCGACAGGTAGCGGCTACCGGCCGCGTAGGAAACCATCGACATGGCCGGGATCGGCGAGAAGCCGACCACGCGGTCCGGACCGTACTGCTTGACGGTGTAGACGTTGGCAGCGGCGATGATCTCGTTGACTTCTTCCCAGCTGGAACGGATGAAGCCGCCCATGCCGCGCTTGCTCTTGTAAGACTCGGCCTTGGCCTTGTCCTCGACGATGCTGGCCCAGGCGTCCACCGGGCTCATGTTGCGCCGCGCTTCACGCCACAGTTTCAGCAGCGGCTTGCGCACCTTGGGGTACTTCAGGCGGTTGGCGCTGTAGATGTACCAGCTGTAGCTGGCGCCACGCGGGCAGCCGCGCGGCTCGTGGTTGGGCAGGTCGTTGCGGGTACGCGGGTAGTCGGTCTGCTGGGTTTCCCAGGTGATCAGGCCGTTCTTCACGTAGATCTTCCAGGAGCACGAACCGGTGCAGTTCACCCCGTGGGTGGAACGCACGATCTTGTCGTACTGCCAGCGCGAGCGGTAGACGTTCTCCCAGTCGCGGGATTCGATGCGGGTTTCGCCATGACCATCGGCGAATTCGCCTTGCTTCCTGTTGAAGAAGCGCAGTTGATCGAGCAAGTGGCTCATTGGTTTCTCTCCTCACTCCGGTTGCGAACCACTGGCCCGACCGGTCGGCTTATCAATCTCGGCTTGCGCCAGCCGAGGTGGCTGGCGCATTCGTTCGGTGCAACGTCAGGACGCGAGCTTCTGGCGGGCCTCCAACTCGCGGTCGACGCTGGATACGTAGTACTCGTCGGAGAACGCCCCCTCGGGCTCCTTCAGCCAGAGCAGGCAGAGCCCGAAGCTGACGAACGCACCGGCGGCAATCACCATGAAGAACTGCGAGGGGGTCACGAAGGTGTAGAGGGTCAGGTAGCAGACGGCGCCGACGTTGCCGTAGGCCCCGGCCATGCCGGAGATCTGTCCGGTAACCCGGCGCTTGATCGAGGGGATGATTCCGAAGGTCGCGCCCTCGGCACCCTGAACGAACATCGAGCAGGCCACGGTGATGGCGACGGCGACGATCAGCGGCCAGGACGCGTTCATCAGCCCCATCAGGAAGAAGCCGACGGCGATGCCGAGCATGTAGGCGAGCATGACGAAGCGGCGGTTGCCGAAGCGGTCGGAGACCAGCCCGCCCATGGGCCGTGCCACCAGATTCACGAAGGCGAACGAGGCAGCGATGATGCCCGCCGTGGTTGGGGTCAGGCCCCAGGTCAGCTCGAAGAACATCGGCAGCATCGATACCACCGCCAGCTCCGCACCGAAGTTGGCGAAGTAGGTGGAGTTCAGCGCGGCCACGGTGTTGAAGGGATACTTGTCGTCTTCCGGCACGCCCTTCTTCAGGATCGGCACGTTGACCCGCAGGATCTGTACCACCTGAAACACCACCACCAGCACGATCGCCGCGTAACAGATCAGCGCACCGGTGGAACCGAGGTAACCCAGCTTCTCGATGCGCCAGACCAGGATGCCGAGCACGCCGACCATGGGAATGGTCCAGATGATCAGCTTGATCATGTCGGCCCAGGTGCTGACCTCCAGCGCGCTGGCCTTGTGCGGCTTGCGGTGAATGGTGCCGGCCGGGCCGTCGGTGAGCGCGAACCAGTAGTAGACGCCGTAGATGGCCATGATGATCGCCGAGCTGGCGATCGCCCAGCGCCAGCCTTCCGGGCCACCGAAGGCATGGATGGCGATGGCCGGCAGGCTCATGGCGGCAGCCGCGGAACCGAAGTTGCCCCAACCAGCGTAAAAGCCCTCGGCGAAACCGATGTCCTTGGGCTTGAACCACATGGCGGTCATATGGATGCCGACCACGAAGCTGGCACCGATGGAGCTGAGGATCAGCCGCGACACCAGCAGCTGGACGCGGCTGTCACCAAAGGCGAAGAACAGCGCGGGCGCAGCCATCACCACCAGCAGCACCGAGAACACGCGGCGCGGGCCCCAGTGGTCGAGCGCCATGCCGACCAGGATGCGTGCCGGGATGGTCAGTGCCACGTTGGCGATGGCGAACAGCTTGAGGTCCTCGGGCGTCAGCCAGTTCACGCTTTTCAGCATGCTCGAGGCCAGCGGCGCCATGCCGAACCAGACGAAGAAGCAGATATAGAAGGCGATCCAGGTCAGATGCAGGGCCCGGATCTCGGGGCGCTTCCATTCGAACAGCGTAGAAACTCTCATGTTGAGCTCCTCACTCAGGGGCAGGCTTGAATCAGGACCGGGCAAGGCGCCCGGCGGGCCAGGAAGGCGCTGACGCTGCCGAAGGTCATGTAGTCGAGCTCGTCGACCAGCAGATTCAGCGAGCGGGAGATGAAGCCGCCGTCCGGTTCGTTGGAATGCCGCGCGATGACCAGCAGGTCGGGCTTCTTGTGCTCGGCGGCCTTGAGAATCATCTTGCGGGCGTCGCCTTCGGCGAGGATCACGTCGACGTCCAGTCCGAAGGCGCTGACCTTGGCCGCCGCCTCCTGCAGGAAGGCCTGGAATTCGCGACGCTCGCGCTCGTACAGCTCGACCGCCGAGTCGCTGGTGTCGCGGGTCTCTTCCACCACGCCGATCAGCATGATCAGCGGCTTCAGCGGACCGAACATCTCGAGCGTGGCGTCCAGCGCTTTGCGGGCGTTACGCGAGTTGTCGTAGGCAATCATGATGTTCATGGCAGCTCTCCGGACTCAGGGGTTCTTCACGTAGGCGTTGGGGCGCAGGTAGAACCACCAGTTGAGGATCAGGCACAGCGCGTAGAACACCGCGAAGCCGTACATCGCCACTTCCGGGGTGCCGGCCTTGACCTGCTCGCCGATCACGATCGGGGCGACGAAGGAGCCGTAGGCGGCGACAGCGGAGGTCCAGCCGAGTACCGGGCCGGCCTTCTCGCGGTCGTAGATGACGCCGATGGTGCGGAACGTCGATCCGTTGCCGATGCCGCTGGCGGCGAACAGCACCAGGAACAGCACCAGGAAGAGGAAGAAGAACTCTTCGGGCTGGGCCGAGCTGTAGGCCTGGTGCATCACGTAGCCGGCAGCGACCGAGGCGATGACCATGACCACCGAGATCACCTGGGTGACGATGGAGCCGCCTACCTTGTCGGAGATCCAGCCGCCCAGCGGACGGATCAGGGCGCCGATGAACGGGCCGATCCAGGCGTAGGTCAGCGCGCTCGGTGCATTGGGGTTGGCGACGCGGGTCACCACACCGTCGGCACCGACCTCGTTCATGAAGCCGAAGATCACCGTGATCGACAGCGGCAGCGCCATGGAGAAGCCGATGAACGAGCCGAAGGTCAGGATGTAGAGGATGCTCATCGACCAGGTGTGCTTATCGCGGAAGATCGCGAACTGGCGCTTGATGTTCGGGCTGATGCTGCCTGGTAGCAGGCGCAGCATGCCGAGCGTCGCGCCGATGGTCAGCAACATCACGCCCCACATGTTCAGCACACCGAGGCCGGTCGGCGCGGGCAGGTAGAGGTACAGACCGACCGCGGCGGCGACGAAGGCCACGGCGTAGAGGCCGAGGATCTTGCCGAAGGCGTTCAGCGGGTAGCCCGGAGTTGGTGAGATCACCAGCAGGTTGTTCATGCCGAACCAGCCGGCGAAGGCCAGCGGCACCAGGAACAGCAGCCAGACCCAGCCGGCGTTCTGGATCCAGGTATCGGTGCCGGCAGCGATCTTGCCGATCAGCGTGCCGCTGTCCTTGATCAGCTCCATCGGCGCGCCAGCCGCTGCACCGAACACGCCGGCGGTCATCACCAGCGGAATCAGAATCTGCATGGTGGTCACGCCGAAGTTGCCCAGGCCCGCGTTCAGGCCCAGCGCCAGCCCTTGCTGGTTCTTCGGGAAGAAGGTGCTGATGTTGCTCATCGAGCAGGCGAAGTTGCCGCCGCCGATGCCGGAGAGGAAAGCCAGCAACTGGAACACCCACAGCGGTGTGTCCTGGCTCTGCAGCGCGAAGCCGGCCCCGGCTGCAGGGATCATCAGCAGCGCGGTGGTCAGGAAGATGGTGTTGCGCCCGCCGGCGATGCGGATCATGAACGACGCCGGAATGCGCAGGGTGGCACCGGTGAGGCCGGCGATGGCGGTCAGGGTGAACAGCTCGGCGGGCGCGAACGGAAAGCCCAGGTTGAGCATCTGCACCGTAACGATGCCCCACATCAGCCAGATGGCGAAGCCCATCAGCAGACTCGGGATGGAGATCCACAGATTGCGATTGGCGACCCGCTTGCCAGTGGTGTCCCAGAATATCTGGTCCTCCACGTCCCACTTTTCGATATTGCTCATGGTCGATCCTCTTGGCGCAGGGCCCCGCTGGCATACGCAGCGGGATCAGGAATGGCTCGCACGCTAAGCGGGGCGGATCGATCCGAATTTGACCGAGGTCAATACACGGCCAGTGGCAATTTGCTTTACACCTCGTTCCTACCTCTAACGGAGTACTCCGTATTCATTGAAATAAATTCAATAATATCAATGAGTTATTTTACTTCGCCGATCTCCCTTCATTTGCATCGCAAGGGTCCAAATGCATTGGGAGTACTTCCCGCACCATGGCCAGAGCCGATGACAGAGCGCAGAATGAACCACCGCCAAAGCGACGATCCGACCATGCCCCCAACCGAAAGCGAGCAGCTCTCCACCCGCCACTCGATCGTATTCAACACCTTGGTGGCGTTCGTGATCATCATCGGTTTTTCGCTGATCAGCATGCTGGCGAGCCTGTATCTGGCCGATGCCCTGGAAGGTGACGCCGAGGCAATCAACCAGGCCGGCAGCCTGCGCATGCAGGCCTATCGCCTGGCGTTCACCGCCGAGCAGGGCTCGCAGGCTGTGCTCGAAGAACGCGTCGTCACGCTCGAACGCACCCTGCTTTCCGCCTCCCTGCGCTCGGCCCTGCACCGCCACGGCGCAACCGAGCTGCCCGCGCTGCATGCCGGCGTGCTGCGCCATTGGCAGCAACGCATGCGCCCACTGCTGGACGCGCAGCCGCCGCGGCTGGAGGAATATCGCCAGGAAGCCCCGGAGTTCGTCAGCGAGTTGAATGTCTTCGTGCGGACCTTGCAGGAGGCATCCGAAGGCAAGCTCGGCGTGATCCGCGCGCTACAGGCCGGGACGCTGTTCGTCATCGTGTTGATCGCCTTCGTGCTGATCTACGGCCTGCACAACAACCTGGCCACCCCGCTACGCAGCCTGACCAAGATGGCCCGCGACATCGGCAAGGGCGACTTCAGCGGCCAGGTGCAGATTCCCGGCGACACCGAGCTGAGCCTGCTGGCCCGCACGCTCAACCAGATGAGCCAGGAACTGGCCAGCCTCTATGCGGAAATGGAGCAGAAGGTCGATGACAAGACCGCCGCGCTGACCCGCAGCAACGCCACCTTGCAACTGCTGTTCAACAGCGCGCGGATGCTCTACAGCCAACCCGATGATCCCAGTCAGATGATGGGCTCGCTGCTGAACAAGGTGCAGCAGATCCTCGGCACCGGCCCCATCACGCTGTGCCTGAACCGCTCGGCTGCTGCCGGCAGCCACACCGCCATGACCTCCCGCGACCTGCAGCCGCCCGACTACTGCAAGCTGCCGCAGTGCGGCACCTGTCCGGTCAACCAGACCGGCCGACTGCCCAGCGGCGAGGAATTGATGACCTTCGAGTTGCGCTCCGGCCAGGACGACCTCGGCTCGCTGCGCGTCGCCTATCCGGCTGGCGACACGCTGGCCTCCTGGCAGACCCTGCTGCTGACCACCCTGGCCGACCTCTTCGCCGCCTCGCTGAGCCTCGCGCAGCTGGGTCAGAAACAGGCACGTCTGGCACTGATGGAAGAGCGCGCGGTGATAGCCCGCGAACTGCACGATTCGCTGGCCCAGGCGTTGTCCGCACAGAAGCTGCAGCTGGCCCGTCTCAAGCGCCTGATGCAGAAGGAAAGCAGCCAGGCACAACTTGACGACAGCGTGCAGCAGATCGACCAGGGCCTGAACGCGGCCTACCGCCAGTTGCGCGAGCTGCTGACGACCTTCCGCATCAAGGTCAACGAACCCGGGCTGCGACCGGCGGTGCAGGCGACCATCGAGGAATTCGGTGCCAACTCCGGCCTGCAGATTCTGAGCGACTACCGCCTCGACCACTGTCCGCTGACGCCCAACGAGGAAGTGCATTGCCTGCAGATCATTCGCGAGGCGCTGAGCAACGTGGTCAAGCACGCCGAGGCCGACCGCTGCTGGCTGAGCCTGACCCAGGACAGCAATGGCACCATCCACGTCAGGATCGAGGACGACGGCATCGGCATCCGCCCCGAAGAGCAGCGCGCCGGCCATTACGGCCTGATCATCCTGCAGGAGCGCGCCAGCAGCCTGAACGGCAGCATCAGCATCGGCCTGCGTCCCGGCGGCGGCACCCTGGTCCACCTGCGCTTTCCGCCTGCCTATCGCCACATTCCCCTAATACAGGAGCCTGTCACGCATGAACGAAGGGACAACCACACGAATCCTGCTGGTCGACGACCATCCCATGATGCGTCGGGGCCTGCGTGACCTACTGGAACTGGAAGACGACCTGGAGATGGTCGGCGAGGCAGGCAACGGTGAAGACGCCATTCGCCTGGCTCAGGAGATCGAGCCCGATCTGATCCTCATGGACCTGAACATGCCGGGCATTGACGGCCTGGAGACCACCCGGCGCATGCGCGACGCGGACATCGATGCGCGGATCATCATGTTCACCGTCTCCGACGAGCAGAGTCATGTCCTCGAAGCCCTGCGCAACGGCGCCGATGGCTACCTGCTCAAGGACATGGACGCCGAACAGCTGATCGAGCAGATCCGCATCGCCGCCACCGGCCGCATGGCCCTCAGCCCCGAGCTGACCCAGGTGCTCGCCGAGGCCATCCGGGTGCGTCCCAAGCCCACCGGCCAGGTGCAGTTTTCCAGCCTGACCAAGCGCGAGAAGGAAGTCCTGCGGCTTATCGCCAAGGGCCAGAGCAACAAGATGATCGCGCGCAAGCTCGGCATCACCGAAGGCACCGTGAAGGTCCACGTGAAAAACCTGCTGCACAAGCTGGGCCTGCGTTCCCGGGTCGAGGCAGCCGTCTGGGTGCTGGAGAACGAAGCGAAGGGCTGACCGGTACCGTCGCCCGGCAGCGATTTTGTGCGTGATCGCTCAACTCGCGAAGCCGCTGCCGCCCCCTTGACGATCATCAATGCCATCACCGCGAAGCGCTCTATCTTCTCGTCCCCAACCGACCTGACCGTGTGGTCAGCATCGCGCCCATCCGGACGTAAGGAGCGCTCCATGTTCAAGATTCTGCTGCCCACTTCCCTGCTGCTCGGCCTGCTGGCCGCCAGCCTGCCCTGCCAGGCGGCCATCAGCGACGCCGAGGCGGTCAACCGCGCCGGCATGCAGCGCATGCTCGGCCAGCGCATCGCCAAGAGTTACCTGATGATCGGCACCGATACCCGCGTCGATCTTGCGGCCAGCCAGCTCGACAGCAGCATCGCCAGCGTCGAGGAGAACGCCCAGCAGCTCGACGAGTACGCCGCCAACGATGCCATCCGCAAGGCGCTGGAAGACGCCACGCAGACCTGGCATCAGTATCGTCAGCTGGCCCTGACCCAACCGGATCGCGAACAGTCTGCCGAGCTGCTGCGCCTGGCCGAGCGCTTCCTCGGCCAGAGCGAAGCGCTGGTGCAGGAGATCGAGCGCCACAGCGGCAGTCAGGCGGCTCGCCTGGTCAACCGCAGCGGGCGCCAGCGCATGCTCAGCCAGCGCATCGCCATGCTCTATCTGGCGATGACCTGGAAGCTGCCGGAACAGCGCCTGCGCAGCGATTTCGATGCGGCAGTCGCGGAGTTCGAGCGCGGCCTGGACGAGCTGAACAAGGCGCCGCAGAACAACGAGCAGATCAACCGCCAGCTCGATCAGATCGGCGCGCAATGGCGTTTCGCCCGTGCTGGTTTCAGCCTCGCCGACGACGCCCGTTTCGTCCCGACGGTGATCGTCACCACCAGCGATTCGCTGCTGCGCAAGATCGAACAACTGACGCTGGACTACGAGCGACTGGCCGGCAGCACCCGCTGATCGACTACCTACCCTGCCCAGAAAGAGGTATGGCCTGCCCGCACGGCGCGACCTAGCATGCCGTTCATCGAAAGGAAGGGGGATGGCCATGCTGACCGGCTCTGCAGTGCTCAATACGATGCGCCGTCATCATCTGTTCAGTGGGCTGGCCGAGACGGCTCTGCAGAACCTCGCGGCGCATACCACGGTCAAGCGCCTGCCGGCCGGCTGCACGCTGTTCCATCAAGGCGACGCGGCCGAGCACTTTCACGTGCTGATCAACGGCCAGGTCAAGCTGCACCGGGTCACCTGCGATGGTCAGGAGAAGGTCATCGAGGTAGTCCGGCCGGGCGAGGCCTTTGCCGAGGCGCTGCTCTTCAACAAGCAGCCCGAACATCCGCTGAGCGCCACCACCCTCAAGGAAAGCCTGGTGCTCAACGTGCAGAACGCCCACTACCTGCGTCTGCTCGAGACCCAGCCACAGCTGTGCATGCAGCTGCTCAGCAGCCTCAGCGACAGGCTCAACCAGCGTCTGCACCAGATCGACAGCCTGACCTCGTCCAATGTCTGCCAGCGCGTGGTGCGTTACCTGTTCCAGGAACTGCAGGCGGCACGCAGCGGTGTGATCGACCTCGACCTGCCCAAGCGCCTGATCGCCTCGCAACTGGGCATCCAGCCGGAAACCCTGTCGCGCATCCTGCATCGCCTGACCGACGCAGGGCTGATCGCCGTGCAGCGGCGGCGCATCGAGATCCTCGACCAGCGCAGCCTCTCGGCCTACCTCGAAGCAGCCGCCTGATCAACCCTGGGCGTCGGGGTCACCACGACGGAACGGCTGCGGGGCGACTTCAACCGGTGCCGGCTCGACCAGCGGCGGCTCTACCGGCGGCGGACCATCGCCAAGCTTGAAGGGTTTCGGCGGCTCGCTGACCAGTCTCCGCGTGGCCGGCTCGAGGCGCTCCGGCTCAGGCTCCGGGCGCTCGCGGATCAGATGCCAGGCAGCGGCGGCAAGGGCGGCGGCCAGCACACGATAGAACAGCGATGCTAGATCGAAACCGACCAGCTCACCGCCATCCAGCCACAGCGACACCAAGCGCCCGAGCACCAGCGCGGTCATGGTGATCATCAGCATCATCAAGGCCGGTCGCGCACGCTCGGGGGCGCGCGCGGCCCAGATCAGAAACAGTGCCAACCCCAGTTGCAGGCCCCCGTAGTAGACCCGCATGTGGCTGACCGAGGCGCCCTCCATCAGCAGCATGCCGTTCAGATTGGCCATCTCGTAGGGGCGAAACCAGTAAGCCAGGCTCAGACCGGCCATCACCAGCGCCTGCGCGAGCAGAACGAAACGGGCAAAACGCATCGAAAACTCTCCTGATGTGCGACTCGCTATTCCGATTGGCATGGGACTGTCAGGCGGCCGGTTTGTTCTGCGCCCGGTACTCCGGCCGACGCTCCCGCGCGACGTCGATAGTGACAATGGCCCGCCCGCCGCACCTTGGGTATGGGCGCAACCCGGCGTATTCTGGGCCTCTCGCTCGTAGGAGGTTCCCATGCGCCGTCTTCTGTTGCTGCTTCCCGTCCTGCTCGCCGGGTTCGCCCAGGCCGCCGAGCCC
>Ga0209024_1000693_pt1 | contig 46412 bp, 47 predicted proteins | sample AutmiccommunBRH5_FD_187380 | JGI IMG/M metagenome (GOLD analysis project Ga0209024, IMG submission 187380) | Deep subsurface microbial communities from Mt. Terri, Switzerland - Autotrophic microbial communities BRH/5 (SPAdes) (version 2) | ecosystem: Environmental > Aquatic > Deep subsurface >... | reverse complement strand
GACGGCCTCGAGGCGCGAAACCGCAATGTGCGAGCCGCGAATTTCCCTGTATCCGCCCTGTTTCCCCCTCGACGCCGCCCGCCGGAACCAAGCCGACCGGGCCATGTTCGATCAAGAGGCGCCGCCGCGTGGCGCCGGACGGTCGGCAGGAAAGGCGATCCGCGATGAGCCATGACGATGACGCCCGGAGGTCCGGCGACGCCCGGGGGGCCGACCCGGGAATGGTCGACCGCCGGAAGGTCGGCGCCCGCGACGACGGCCCGCGCAAGCCCGCGGGACCGGCGCCCAAGGACGAGCGGCGCGAGACCGAGGAGCGGCTCGCCGAGGCGACGGGCGGGGCGGAGCGGGGCAAGGCCAGGGAAGCGCGCCGGGAGGACCCGGGCCTGCCGGACCCGGACGGGGCGGAAAAGGCCGGAAGCAAGGACGGCGCGGGCCAGCGTTGACAGGGCGAGAGTCCCTCCGCACCGGGCCCTTCGCGGCTCCACACCGCCACCAGCGACGCCTCCCCCCTTTGACGTCATCCCAGACCGACGCGCCGGAGGCGCGGCGGAGCCGGGACCCACCCGCCGCTTCGGCACCCGCCATCGCCCGTCGCTTCGTGGGTCCCGCTCCGTTCCGCCTTCGGCGGCCCGGTCCGGGATGACGTCGAAAGGGTGAGGGCCGCGAAGGGCTTGCCGGGGCTGCCTAATTCCCGCCGCCCTCGCCCCTGTAGTGCCGCGCCACGAAGGGCGGCGAGAACTTGCCCGACTCCAGGTCCTCGCGGATCGCCTCCTCCGACCGCTCCGCCGGCGCGCCGTAGCCGCCGGCCCCGGGGGTGTCGAGCACCACACGCTCGTCCGGCCGCAGCAGCACGCGCGACGCCTTGGAGGCCAGCTGCCGCACCTCGCCGGTGTCGGTCTCGATGCGGAAGGCGCCGACTTCACCCGGCTCGCCGCCGAAGATGCCCCAGGGCCGGTGGCGGAAGCGCTCGCCCACACCGTTGAACTCGCAGGCGTGGCCGACCGGCCGCAGGATCCGGCGGATGCCCATGCCGCCGCGGTGGCGGCCGGCACCGCCGCTGTCGGCGATCAGCTCGTAGCCCTCGACGCGCAGCGGATACTCCTGCTCGATCGCCTCCACCGGCAGGTTCGAGGTGTTGGTGATGTGCACCTGCACGCCGTCCTTGCCGTCCTTGGCCATACGCCCGCCCATGCCGCCGCCCAGCGTCTCCAGGTAGACGTATTGCCGGCCGGTGCGCGGGTCGATGCCGGCGAACACCGCACTGGTGTTGGCGCCGTTGGCGGCGCCGATGACCCGGTCGGGCAGGGCCTCGGCCAAGGCACCCAGCACCACGTCGACGACGCGCTGGCAGGTGTTGGCGCGCATCGCCACCGCCGCCGGGGCAACGCAGTTGACCACCGAGCCCTCGGGGGCGGTGATCTCGATCGCCTCGAAGATCCCGTGGTTGTTCGGCACGTCGGGATCGAGCAGCGCCTTCAGGGCGTAGCACACCGCCGACTGGGTGGCGTTGTAGGTCAGGTTGAAGTTGCCCGGCATCTGCGGGTCGCTGCCGGCGAAGTCGAAGGCGATGCGCTCGCCGGCTTTGCGGATGGTCACCGCGATGCGGATGTCCTCGGTGCCGGTGCCGTCGTCGTCCATGACGTCGGCGAAGGCGTATTCGCCGTCCGGCATCGTCGCGATCGCCGCCTGCATGCGCCGGCGGGTGCGGCTGACGATCTCGTCGAAGGTCCGCAGCAGGCGGTCGGTGCCGATGCGGGCGATCACCTCCTCCAGCCGGCGGCGGCCCAGCCGGGCGGCGGCGATCTGCGCGTTCAGGTCGCCCTGCCGCTCCTCGGGCAGCCGCATGTTGAGCATCAGCAGCCGCTGGATGTCGGTGACCAGCTCGCCCTCGCGGTACAGCCGCACCAGCGGGATCCGCAGCCCCTCCTTGTAGATCTCGTCGAGCCCGCCCGACATCGAGCCGACCGCCGCCCCGCCGACGTCGGCGTGGTGGATGATGTTGGCGACGAAGCCGACCAGGCGGTCGCCGTCGAACACCGGGGTGGCGAGGTTGATGTCCGGCAGGTGGGTGCCGCCGGCGACATGCGGGTCGTTGCCGATGAACATGTCGCCGGGGCGGATCGTGTCGCCGAAGATCGCCAGGATGTGGGTCATCAGCCCGGCCATCGACGCCAGGTGGATCGGCAGCGCCTGCTCGGCCTGCACGATCAGCCGCCCCTGGGCGTCGGCGATGGCGGTGGAGTGGTCGTGGCGCTCCTTGACGTTGGTCGAGAAGGCGCTGCGCATGATCGTCAGGAAGCATTCGTCGGCGATCGACTTCAGGCCGTTCCAGGTGATCTCCAGCGCGATCGGGTCCATCTCGGCGTGATCACTCATGTCCGATCTCCATCAGCAGGCTGAGTGCGGCATCCACGGTGACCGTCGCCCCCGGCGGCACCACCGTGGTCGCGTCGAGCTGGGTGACGATGGCCGGGCCCGCGAGCACGGTGCCGACCGGCAGCGAGGCGCGTTCGTAGACCGGGGTCTCCACCGCCGCCGCCTCGTCGAACCAGGCCATCGAGCTGCCCGAGGGGACGGCCGGCCCGGCCGGGCCGGTCACGTCGCTGCGGCCCTGCAGCAGCCGGGCGAGCGCCTTGGAGCGGACGTTGACCACCTCGACCGGGGCGTCGGGATCGGCATGGCCGTGGGCGCGCCGGTGCTCGGCCAGGAAGCCGTCGCGCAGCGCCGCCACGTCGCCCGCGTCGCCGCGCAGATCCCCGGGGATCTCGACCGCCAGCTCGTAGTTCTGGCCGACATAGCGCATGTCGAGCGACAGCACGACGCGGCCGTCGGTGGCACTTGCCGCCTCGCCCGCCAGCCACGCCTCGGCCTGCCGGCGCAGCTCGGCCGCCGCCTCGGCGATGCGGCCGATGCCCTGGACCAGAGGGGCGCGGCAGGTCAGCACGAAGTTCTCCTGCAGCTCGGCCTCCAGCAGGCCGTCGGCGCACAGGATGCCGGGTGCCCGCGGCACCAGGGCGCGGCGGATGCCGAGTGCGCGGCAGACGTCGGCGGCGTGCAGGCCGCCGGCGCCGCCGAACGGCATCAGCGTGAAGTCGCGCGGGTCGTAGCCGCGCTCGGTGGAGACGGCGCGGATCGCCCGGGTCATGTTCGAGGTGGCGATGCCGACGATGCCCAGCGCCGCCCGGACCGGGCCGACGCCCAGCTTCGCGGCGATCGCGGTGACCACCGCCTCGGCCTTCGCACGGTCGAGCGCCAGCCCGCCGCCGGCCAGCGACAGCGGCAGCCGGCCGAGGAAGACGTTGGCGTCGGTGACCGTCGGCTCGGTGCCGCCCATGCCGTAGCAGGCGGGGCCCGGCACCGCACCGGCACTCTCGGGGCCGACCTTCATCAGGCCGTCCGCCTCGACCCGCGCGATCGAGCCGCCGCCGGCCCCCACCGTGTGGATGTCGACCATCGGCAGGCGGATGCGGAAGCCGGCGATCTCGCGCATATGCGTGATCTCGGTGCGGCCGTCGCGGATCAGGCAGACGTCGGTCGAGGTGCCGCCGATGTCCAGCGTGATCAGGTTGCCGATGCCCGACGCCCGGCCGGCGGCGGCGGCACCGACGGCCCCGGCCGCGGGCCCCGACAGGGCGGTGCGCACCGGGAATTGTGCGGCCCGCTCGACCGACATCAGCCCGCCGGAGGACTGGAAGATGCCGACCCGGGCGCGCGGTGCGACGTCGTGGATCGCCGCCTGCAGCCGCTGCATGTAGCGGCCGACCTCCGGCTGCAGGAAGGCGTTGACCAGGGTGGTGGAGAACCGCTCGTACTCACGGAACTCCGGCTGCACCTCGCTGGAGAGCGAGACGTAGAGGTCGGGCCGGGCCCGGCGGATGGCGGCGGCGAGGCGCAGCTCGTGCTCGGGGTTGACGAAGGAGAACAGCAGGCAGACGGCGAGGCCCTGGATCCCGTCCAGGGCGGCGAGGCGGTCGAGCACTTCGGCGATGCCGGCGTCGGTCAGCGCCTCGATCACCCCGCCGTCCGGCCCGATGCGCTCGGCCACCTCCAGGCGGTGGCGGCGCGCGGCCAGCGGCGGCGGCGCGTCGGCCTGCAGGTCGTAGATCGCCGGGCGCACCTGCCGGCCGATCTCCAGCAGGTCGCGGAACCCCCGGGTGGTGACGACGCCGACCTCGGCCCCCTTGCGCTGCAGCAGCGCGTTGGTGGCCACGGTCGTGCCGTGGGCAAAGCGGCCGACATCGGCACCGGCAATGCCGATCTTGGCCAGCAGCTCCCGCAGGCCCTCGAGGATGGCCTCCGACGGGTCGGCCGGCGTGGAGGGGCGCTTGTGGATCGCCAGGGCGCCGGTGGCGACGTTGCGCGCGGCGAAGTCGGTGAAGGTGCCGCCGACGTCGACCCCGACGATCCAGCCCGCCGCATCCGTCTGGTCGCCCATCGCCTGCCCCCTCGCCCGTCGCCCCGCGTCAGGAGGAGACGGTATACGGTCGCGGGCGGTGCGGTCTATCGGGTGGCGGTGCAGGGCGGTCGGGTCGAATGCCGAAGCGGCTGGTGGGTCCCGGAGCCGCCCCGGATCAAGTCCGGGGCTCTCCGGGATGACGAAAGAAGGGAGGGCTGAAGCTCAGGACTTCAAGCATTTCGCCCCATTTTCGTCATTCCGGAGGGCCCCGGACTTGATCCGGGGCGGCTCCGGAACCCACCCGCCGCTCCCATGCATCAACCGATTGCCTGAAGTGGAATCAGCCCTGGAGCCGACCCCCGCCGCTCAGCCGCGGCCGTCGCCCGGAAAGCCGCCGTAGCCGATGTCGCGGCGCGCCCCCATCAGCGATACTGTGAAGCCGGCGATCACGTCGATCACCGTCATCAGGAACAGCAGGAGAAAGTCGCTGGTGCCCAGCGCCGGGACCAGCAGGAAACCGAGCAGCGCCGCCACGCACACCAGCATGCTGAGCGCGTGGTCGAGGGCGGCGGATGCGCTGGTGCGGGTCGCCTTCAGGATCTCCAGGAACAGCAGCACCAGGCCGATGGCGACGATCACGTCGCCGAGGTTGAAGCCCCATACCGCCCCCGACGGCAGCGTCAGCTCGACGAGCGCGCCGCTCAGCAGCGGGGCGGCGAGGAAGGACGCGACCGCGTAGAGCGCGATCGCGAAGGCCAGCAGGGGGATCATCCGCATCGCATGCCGTCCTTCGCCATTGCCGCACCCGCCATTTTCGCACCGGGGAGCGAACGTCGCTGCCGCGGCTGGGTTCCAGCGCCACTATGCCGGCCGCCGCCCGCAAAATGCCAGTCCCGCCGTCGCCGCCGCTCCGCTAGGCTCGCCCAGGACGGGCAACGGACGGGACGGGCGGCGCCATGGCGGACTTCAGCAAGATCCACAACGCCGAGGACCTGCGCCAGGCGGCCGCCCGCTACCTGCCGAAGCCGGTGTTCGACTTCATCGACGGCGGTGCCGAGGACGAGACCTCGGTGCGGAACAACCGCGCAGCCTTCGAGCGCATCCGCTTCCGGCCGCGCACCATGGTCGACGTCGAGAGCCGCAGCATCGCCACCACCTTGCTCGGCCGGCCGGCCGCCGCCCCCATCGCGATCGCGCCGATGGGCAGCGTGTCGAGCTTCGCGCCGCATGCCGAGCTGGCGATGGCCCGGGCCGCCGCGGCGGCCGGCATCCCCTACAGCCTCAGCACCGCCGGCGGCATCAGCATCGAGGACCTGCGCCGCGCCGTGCCGGACGCCCGGCTGTGGTACCAGCTCTACATGTTCCAGGACGACGCCCTGAACGACGGCATCGTGCGGCGGGCGCAGGATTCCGGCTACGAGGCGCTGATGGTCACCACCGACACCCATATGGGGCCGAAGCGCGAGCGCGACCGCCGGCACGGCTTCGCGCTGACCCTGGCGAAGACACCGCGCAACGTCGCCCATGTGCTGGCGCGGCCGCGCTGGGTGTGGGACGTGCTGCTGCGCGCCGGGCTGCCGAGCATGCCGAACCTCACACCGCACGCGCCGCAGGCGACCGGCAACATCGGCTCCGCCCAGTACTTCATCGCCAACCGCCGCCGCGCCTTCGACACCGCGCAGCTGCGGGCGATGCGCCAGAGGTGGAAGGGCAAGTTGCTGGTCAAGGGCGTGCTGCGCGCCGACGAGGCGGTGCAGGTGCTGGAGGCCGGCGCCGACGGCATCGTCATGTCGAACCATGGCGGGCGCAACCTGGACGGCTCCGCCGCACCGCTGGAGATGCTGCCGGAGGTGGTCGACGCGGTCGGCGGCCGCATGCACATCCTGATCGACAGCGGCTTCCGCCGCGGCACCGACATCATCAAGGCGCTGGCTCTGGGTGCCGAGGGCGTGCTGCTGGGCCGGCCGGCGGCCTTCGCCGTGGCGGCCGGCGGCGAGGCCGGGGTGGCGCACCTGATCGGCCTGACCAAGGACGAGATCGACCGCACGCTGGGCTATCTCGGCTGCACCGCCATCGACCAGCTCGGCCGCGACCACCTGCTGATCGACCAACAGCTGGCCGGCCGCAACGCGCCGGGCCTCTGAGGCAAACCAACCAAAGGAAGCAACGCGCATGGAAACCGTCGGGCTCGGCCTGTTCTACGAGGACCTGCCGGTCGGCCGGACGTTCCGGACCATCGGCCGGACCGTCACCGAGGCCGACATCGTGAACTTCATCAACTGCACCGGCATGACCGAGGTGATGTTCATCGACCTCGAATTCCTCGCCAGCCACTCGGACATCAAGGGCCGGGTGGCGCCGGGGGCGCTGGCCTACACCTTCGCCGAGGGGCTGCTGATCCAGGCGACCATGCAGCACACCGGCTACGCCTTCCTCAACATGGAGCTCGACATGAAGGCGCCGGTGTTCGCCGGCGACACCATCCACGCCGAGTGCGAGGTGATCGAGGCGCGGCGCAGCAGCAAGCCCGGCCGCGGCCTGGTGCGCACCCGCAACAAGGTGGTGAAGCAGGACGGCACGGTGGCGCTGGTCTACACGCCGCTGCGGCTGATCAAGTGCCGCGAGACGGATGCCGCGGCCGGGTGACTGCGCGCAACCCCGCCCTCACTTGCCGCCCAGCACCTCGTCGTTGTGCTCGCCGAGCTCCGGCGGCGGCAGGTGCACGGTGCAGGGTGTGGCCGACATCTTCACCGGGAAGCCGGTCATGCGGATCGGTACCCGTCCCGGGCGCTGCGACTCGATCACCATCTCCTGCGCCAGCACCTGCGGATCGGTGAACACCTCGTCGAGCGCCATCACCCGTCCGGCCGGGCAGCCGGCCCTGTTGATCGCCTCGATCCAATGGGCGACCGGCCGGGTGCGCGTGACCTCGTTGACCAGGGCGTTCAGCGCCGGCCGGTTGGCCATGCGCCTGGCGTTGTCGGCGTAGTCGGGGTCGTTCAGCAGGTCCGACAGGCCGAGCACGCCGAGGAAGCGCGCCACCATCACGTCGTGCGACGGCGACACCGCGATCTCGCCGTCGGACGCCTCGAACAGGCCGTAGGGGGCGACGATCGGATGGTCGTTGCCGGTGCGCTTCGGGTTCTTCCCCGTGGCGAAATACTCGGCCGACAGGTAGGCCATCATCGACATCAGGCCGCCGGTCAGGCTGGATTCCACCCTCTGGCCCTGCCCGGTGCGGTGCCGGGCCTCCAGCGCCGAGGTGACGCCGAAGGCGCAATACAGGCCGGCGATCAGGTCGGAGACCGGCGGTGCGGCGCGGCGCGGCGGGCCGTCGGGATCGCCGTTCACCGCCATGAAGCCGCTCATCGCCTGGGCGATGAAGTCGAAGGCCGGGCGGTCGACATAGGGGCCGGTGGAGCCGTAGCCGTTGACGCTGGCGGTGATCAGCTTCGGATTCAGCGCCTGCAGCCGGGCCTCGTCGAAGCCCATCTTCGCCAGCACGCCCGGCCGGTAGTTCTCGACCAGCACGTCGGCGGTCGCGATCAGCCGGGCGAGCGCGTCCTTGCCGGCGTCGCTGTACAGGTCGAGCACCACCGACTTCTTGTTGCGGTTGAACTGCGCGAAATACCACGAATAGCCGTCGACGATGGCGCCCTGGGCGCGCACCGGATCCCCGTCCGGCGGCTCGACCTTGATGACCTCCGCCCCCATGTCGGCGAGCAGCTGCGTGCAGAACGGCCCCGCGAGAATCCGCGTGAGGTCGACGACCCGAATACCGGCGAGTGCACCCATCGATCAGGTCCCGGTCAGCCCACGGCCGTCCGGACGGATTCCATCGGATGCAGGTCGAGCCTGAGGCCGGCCTTCATGACCTGGCCCGGCAGCAGCCGGCCGAGCACCTTCTCGACGTCGCAGGCGAGATCGATCATCGCCCGGATGTCGATGCCGGTCTCGATGCCCATCTCCTCGAGCAGGTACAGCAGGTCCTCGGTGCAGATGTTGCCCGTCGCCTTCGGCACGAACGGGCAGCCGCCGGTGCCGCCGGTCGAGGCCTCGTAGCGGTCGACGCCCTCGGCGAGGCCGGCCATGACGTTGGCGAGGCCGATGCCGCGGGTGTTGTGGAAGTGCAGCACCTGGCTCAGCTTCGGCGCGGCGTCGCGCACCGCCTGCACGCGCTGCTTCACCAGCGGCGGCGTCGCCATGCCGGTGGTGTCGCCGAAGCTGACGCCGACGAAGCCCATGTCCTGGTAGGCGCGGGCGATGCGCGCGACCTGCGCCACCGGCACGTCGCCCTCGAACGGGCAGCCGAACGAGGTGGCGATGGCGCCGTGCACCGGGATGCCGGCGTCGCCGGCGATCTTCGCGACCTCCTCGAAGGCCTTCAGCGACTGGTCGACGGTGCAGTTGACGTTCTTGAGGTTGTGGCTCTCCGACGCCGACATGAACACCACGATCTGGTCCACCCCCGCCTCGGCGGCCCGGATGGCGCCGCGGGCGTTCGGCACCAGGGCGGCCAGCACCGTGTCCTTGGAGCGCTTCACGCCCTTCATCACCTCGGCGGCGTCGGCCAGCTGCGGCACCGCGCGCGGCGACACGAAGGACGTCGCCTCGATGCGCCGGACCCCGGCCGCGATCATCCGGTTGATCCAGTCGATCTTGCGCTGCGTCGGCACCAGCACCGGGTCGGCCTGGATGCCGTCGCGCGGCCCGACCTCGGTCACCTCGACCTTGCGGACTTCCGTCATGGGATTCTCCTGTCGTCGATCGGATATGCGTGGGATCAGAAATGCCAGTGCGGCGGCTTCGCCCCGGCCACCGGCGAGCGGAAGGTCGCCAGGCTGCCGCCGGTGAGCGAGCCGAGATAGGCGGTGCGCAGGTCCGGGCCGCCGAAGGTGATGCTGGCGATGTTGGCCAGCCGGCGCGCGGCACCGAGGTTCATGTCGGCGCGGCTGAAAGCGCCGTCGCGCCAGTTGCGCATGCCGGCTTCCACCGCCGCCGGATCGCAGTCCTCCAGCACCACCGCCTGGCTGCCGTCCGGCGCCACCCGGACCACCCGGTTGCTCAGCACGCTGGCGCACCACACCCCGCCCTCGGCGTCGAACTCGAAGCCGTCCGGGAACACGCCATCGAGATAGTCGGCGACGGTCTCGCGCGGCCCGAGGCCGCGGGACGTCAGCTTCCAGCGCGACAGCCGGCGCGCCATCGTCTCGTTCGCGTAGAGCCAAGCGCCCGACGGGTCGATCTTCACCTCGTTGGCGTAGCCCAGGCCGTCGGCGACGATCCGTGCCGAGGCCGGGTCGGCGGCGTCGGCCATGCGGATCACGAAACCGTCGGCGACGTCGCGGTGGAACGCCCGGTCGCGCGGCGCCCGCCAGGTGCTGACCGAAATCCAGACCACGCCGTCCTCGGCGCGGTGCACGAAGTTCACCGACGGCAGACGGTAGCCGTCGACCTCCGTCAGCACCGGCTCGCAGCCGCCATCAGGCCGCAGCCGCCAGGCACCGCCGGACTCTCCGAGATTGGCGATCAGGAAGGAGCCGTCCGGCGCCATCGACCAGCCGTTCGGCGTGAAGTCGGCCGGCGCGCCCGAGGCCGCGGGCAGCGGATGCAGCCGGCCGTCGGCGTCGAGCCGGGCGACCCCGCCGCCACCGGCACCGCCCGGCGCATGGCTGACCCAGATCGCGCCGGCAGCGGTGCAGGCCACGCATTCCGGCCGCTTCAGGCCGGTGCCGATGAATGTCAGGTCGTCGAGCTTCAGCATCGTCATGGGAAGGCACTGTATCGCCGCGCCGGCCGCCCGCAAAGCCGAGGCGGCGCAAGGCTGCTTTGCACAGGCGCGCCGAGTCCGGCGATCACGCGCCGTCAAATCCGTTGCCTGCGGCGGGTGGCACGGGCAGGCTCGCTATCGCCGGTGGAACGGGGCACCGACGATTGCGCCGAAAATGGGGGTGCCGATGCAGGGAATCCGCAAGACGGCCGTGGTGGTGCTGGTGTCGTCGCTGGCGCTGGCCGGCTGCCAGACCACCGGCAGCGGCTCGACCGGCAGCAACACCACCACCGGCGCGCTGCTCGGCGGCATCGCCGGCGCCGCCGCCGGCTCGCAGTTCGGCAGCGGCCAGGGCGGGCTGGTGGCGGTGCTGGTCGGCGCGGTGATCGGTGCGGCCATCGGCGGCGCTATCGGCCAGGCGCTCGACGAGGCCGACCGCCAGAAGGCCGACGCCGCCGCGCGGCAGGCCGCCAACGCGCCGAGCGCCGGCCGCGTGCACTGGCAGAGCGAGAAGCACCAGGGCGTGCTCGGCTATGCCGAGCCGGTGACGCCGGCGGCGCTGGACGACGGCAACCTCTGCAAGCAGGTGCAGAGCCTGTACTACCTGAACGGCGAGCAGAAGACCGAGAACAAGCGCTTCTGCCTGCAGGACGGGCGATGGGTCGAGGCCTGATCGCCGCCGCCGTCCTGGTCACGGCGCTCGGGCTCGCCGGCCCCGGCCATGCCCTGGAGATCAACCGGCTGGCGACCCGCCAGGGGGTCGTGCTGGCGCTGTCGGGCGACTTCGTGGACGGCGACGCCAGCCGCGTGCTGGCGGCGCTGTCGCGCGAGCCGATCCTGGAGGTCCAGCTGCATTCGCCGGGCGGCAGCATGAAGGCCGGCATCGACGTCGGCATGACGCTGCGCGCCTCGCAGGTCGCCACCCGGGTCGCCGACGGGCGGGAGTGCGCCAGCGCCTGCTTCTTCGCCTTCCTCGGCGGCATCATGCGCACCGTCGACCGCTCGGCCCGGCTCGGCGTGCACATGCATTCGGCCGCCGGCAGCGACGCCTATGTCGCAGCGCTGCGGCGCATCCTCGGCGAGCGCCGGCTGTCGGTCGACGACCGCATCCGGCTGATCGTGCTGCTGAACGAACAGATGGCTGCACGCGCCGCCGGCATGATCGCCACCTACGTGGTGCGGATGGGGGTGGCCATCGAGGTCTTCGATCCGCTGTTCGCCACACCGCATTTCGAGATCCACTGGCTGACCGAGCAGGAGATGAAGCGGTTCAACGTGGTCAACGTGGTGGGGTAGTCGAGGCTGCATGATCGTCTTCAGACTTGCCCGCAGCAGCCGCACTTCGCTGCCGCAACGACCCGGGGGGAAATGTGCATGACCGGCATCTTCCGTGCGGCCGCGGTCGCCACAACGCTGGCTGTCGCGCTGTCGGCCTGTCAGACCACCAGCGACGAAATGCCCTCCGGCGCCGCGATCGGCGCGGTCGGTGGGGGTGTGTACGGAGCCACAAGCGGTGCGATTTCGACCGGTACCGGCGGGGGAACCCTGCTGGGATTGGTCGTGGGCGTGGTGGTCGGTGGCGTCGCGGGCAACCTTATCATACCCTCATTGAGCGACGCTGACCGGGCGGCGGCCCTCGATGCGGCGAGACGTGTCTCCGAAGATCCTGAATCGCGACGCGTCCATTGGGAAAACCCGTCGAACGAGAAGGTGTTCGGGTGGGCGGAGCTGGCGCCGCAGCGGCAGCCCGACGATGGTTGCAAGCTGATCCGCATCTATTCCTATGCGGGCGGAGAAGAGCAGGCCAAGACCGTGCGATTCTGCCGGCGGGACGGCGTCTGGGGGGAGGCCTGATCCCTCACCGCTCCGGCAGCGGGATGAACTCGTCGGCGTCGCCCGGCACGATCGCGAAGCGGCGGGCCTTCCAGTCGGCCTTGGCGTCCTCGATCCGCTCCTTCGACGACGACACGAAGTTCCACCAGATGAAGCGCGGGCCGTCCATCGGCTCGCCGCCCAGCACCAGCACCCGGGCGTTGCTCAGCGCCTCGACGGTGATGCCGTCGCCGGGCCGCAGGATCAGCAGCTGGCCGCAGTCGAAGCGGTCGCCGGCGACCGCCACCGTGCCCTCGGCGACGTAGACCGCGCGCTCCTCATGCTCGGCCGGGACCGGCAGCAGGGCGCCGGTCTCCAGGATCGCGTCGGCGTAGATCGCCTCGGAATACGTCGCCAGCGGCGAGGTCTTGCCCCACACCGTGCCGGCGATCACCCGCACCCGCTTGCCCTCGCCCTCGATGGTCGGCAACGCCTCGGAGCCGAGATGCGCGAAGCCGGGATCGACCTCCTCATGCGCCTTGGGCAGCGCCACCCAGGCCTGGATGCCGTAGAGCGCCGCCCCCTCGGCGCGCAGCGTGGTGTCGGTGCGCTCGGAGTGCACGATGCCGCGGCCGGCGGTCATCCAGTTGACCTCGCCCGGCCGGATCGGCTGCGCGGTGCCGAGGCTGTCGCGGTGCATGATCTCGCCCTCGAACAGATAGGTCAGGGTCGACAGCCCGATATGCGGGTGCGGGCGCACGTCCATGCCCTCGCCGAGCGGAAAGCGCGCCGGCCCCATCTGGTCCCAGAAGATGAACGGCCCGACCATCTGGCGGCGCGCGCTCGGCAGGGCGCGGCGCACCTCGAAGCCGCCGATGTCGCGGGCCCGCGGCACGATCACGGTCTCCACGCCGGGGCAGTCGGGATCGCTCTCGGTCACCTGCGCGGTGTCGTTGTCGCGGCGGCTCATGCGGCACCTCCCGGGGTTTGCGGCCGGCCGGGGTTCCGGCCGATACTGCCGTCAACCATGGGAGGATACAGGACATGACGCTGCGGACCATCGCCGAAGGACTGCAATTTCCCGAGGGGCCGGTCGTGCTGGCCGACGGCTCGGTGCTGGTGGTCGAGATCGCCCGCCGGACCCTGACCCGCTGCTGGCCGGACGGCCGCACCGAGATCGTCGCCGAGACCGGCGGCGGCCCGAACGGCGCCGCCATGGGACCGGACGGCAAGGTCTACATCTGCAACAACGGCGGCTTCGACTTCGTGGTCGACGCCGATACCGGCTGGCGGCGCACCGCCGGGCAGGCGGCCGACTACTCCGGCGGCCGCATCGAGCGCGTCGACCTGAAGACCGGCAGGATCGAGACGCTGTTCACCGAGTGCGGCGGCCATCCGCTGAAGGGCCCCAATGACCTGGTGTTCGACCGCTCCGGCGGGCTGTGGTTCACCGACCTCGGCAAGACTCGGGCGCGCGATATGGACCGCGGCGGCGTCTACTACTGCCGGCCCGACACCGGCACGATCCGCGAGGCGATCCATCCGATGACCATGCCGAACGGCATCGGCCTGTCGCCGGACGAGAAGACGCTGTACGTCGCGGAGACCGAAGGCGGGAGGCTGTGGGCCTTCGACATCGTCGGCGAGGGCGAGGTCGCGATGCACCCCTTCCCGTCGCCGAACGGCGGCCGGCTGGTTGCCTGCGACGCCGGCTTCCGTCGCTTCGACAGCATGGCAGTAGAGGCCGGCGGTGCCGTCTGCGTCGCCACCCTGGGCACCGGCGGCGTCACAGTCGCCTCGCCGGCGACCGGCACCTTCGAGTTCCATCCCATGCCGGAGCCGTACTGCACCAACATCGCCTTCGGCGGGCCGGACATGCGCACCGCCTTCATCACGCTGAGCTGCACCGGCCGGCTGGTCGCCATGGACTGGCCAAGGCCCGGGCTGCGGCTGAACTTCCAGGACGCCGGCTGAGAGGGAACGCGGCCCGACGGCATGCGGGACCGGGGTCGACGGCGGGGGACGCAACGGGTGCGTGTCCGTCGCCCGGAACCGAGGGGCACCGCCGGGCCGCGAACCTAAGCGCGCACGCCGGACAGCAGGGCCGGATAGGTGGCGCGCGACAGTGGCGAGAAGGCGGTCTGGACGGGATTGCCGTAGCGGTCTCGCAACGTCCAGCGGCCGCCGAGTGCCGCCGCGCCGACCGGGGTCGCCGATGCCGCAACGGTTATGCCGAGTGCAGTCTCGAGATAGTCGAGGAAACGCAGCCCGGCGGGCCCGCAGGCGACCGAGCCGCCGTAGAGCACCAGCACCGCATCCGGCCGGAACGCCTCGGAAAGCTCCACCAGCAGGGCGGGCCGCATCGCCAGCGCCGGCAGGTCGATCCGGTCGCCGGCCAGCAGCAGCGCCCCCGGCTCGCCTCGGCTGAGCAGATGCAGCACGGAGACGTCCCGGCGCTTGCCGAGCCCGGCGGCGATCTGCTCCAGCCCGCGCCCGCCGGCTTCCAGGCGATGCACGCCGACGCCGCGCCGACAGCCGTTGACCAGGATGTCGGGAACGTCGATTCCGGCGTCGACGACCAGGATCTCCGCGCCGCCGGGCGCCGCTTCGCCGCCGGCGGCGTTCGCCGGACCCTCCGGCATGGCGCCGGCTTGTGCCGGCATGCCGCCTAGGGCGGCACGAGCCCGATTCATATCCCACCTCCGTTCTGGAACAGGGAAAAGATGCCCGGTTTGCGGCCCGGGCGGGCCGTCTCTCCCACCGCGCGGATGATAGGCACAGAAACCCGCGGGTCACTTGCGCCGACGTCTCAAATTTATTTCGTTGATGTCTCAAAGTGTCGTAGATCTGAAGACGGGAAGACGCAGGACTCGCGGAGCAAGGCCATGGAGCTTGCACGACTGCCGTCCGTTACCCTGCGGTCCGGCCTGGCTCCCGAGGAGGAGCTGTTCTGGCATTGGCGGCAGAGCCTGACACCGTTCTTCGACTGCACGCCCCTCGGCGCCCCCCCGGCCCCGCCCCGGCCGCTGCGCTCGACGCAATATCACCTCGGCGAGTTCCTGTTCGTCCACGCCTGCTTCCCGGGCCAGTCCTTCGTCCGCGATGCCGCGTGGCGGCGGCGGCACGACGACGCCGACCACGTCCTGCTGCAGGTGTTCCTGGACGGCAGCAACGGCGGCAGCAACGGAGACACCGACTTCCTGCAGGAGCCCGGCAACGCCTACGCGGTCAACCTCGGCCACGAGGTCGACGCGGTCACCGGCGGCGCCGACACGCTGTCGCTGGTGCTGCCGCGGGAATGGCTCGCCGAGCACCTGCCGGTGCTGCGGGATGCCCGGGGCGCGCTGTTCGCCAAGGACGGCATGGCGGCAAGACTGTTCGCCGACTACATGCGGTCGCTTAACCGCAACCTGCCGCTGGCCACCGTAGCCGACATCCCGGCGATCTCCGCCAACCTCGTCGGCTTCCTAGGATCGCTGCTGGCGCAGCGCGAGCCGGTCGATGCCGACGCCAGGGCCGGGACCACGCAGGCGCTGCAGCGCCACATCGACGCCAACCTCGCCGACCCGGTGCTGGGGCCGGAGTCGTTGTGTGCCCGGTTCCGGATGTCGCGGGCGACCCTGTTCCGGCTGTTCCGAGGCCAGGGCGGCGTGCGCACCTACATCCAGGAGCGCCGGCTGGTGGCGTGCCGCCGGGCGCTGACTTCGCCGCGCAACACCGGGCGGCCGATCTACGACATCGCCCTCGACTGCGGCCTTTCCAACCCGAGCCACCTCAGCACGCTGTTCCGCGACCGGTTCGGCATGTCGCCGAGCGAGATGCGCGAGGCGGCGCAGCAGCGCTGGCGGCAGGCCGGCCAGGATCCGGCGGCCGAGGGGCTGCCGTCGGTCGAGACCATGCGGCGCTGGGCCCTCGACCTCGGCCGGCCCGGACGGGCCGCCGCGCAGGGCGGCGACCCGTGGCAGGGATAGGGGTCACGCCGCCGCGATGCCCGAGCGGCTCCCGCCCAGATAGCGCGCCTGCAGCACGGCGAAGCCGGCGACCGCGACGGCCATCAGGTCGACCAGGACGGCCCCGGTCCAGGTGAAGGCGCTCCAGCCGAAGGCGAGGAGCAGGGCGCTGCCCAGCACCCACGCCCAGTCCATGAGACAGATCGCCCGCACCAGCGCCGGGCGGGCGGCCGGCCGGTCCGCGACCCAGAGCACAAGGGCGGCGAACGGCAGCAGCGCCAGGCCGACCAGCCGGATCCAGCCGGCTCCGTCCAGGCCGAGCAGATGCACCGGCCCGGTCAGGCAGAGCGCCGCCAGCTTCTGCGGTGCCGCCGCCATCGCGACGCCGATGAGTGCCGAGGAGCCGGCGTTGAGCCGCAGCACCAGGCGCAGCGCGGATTCGGGTTGCGAAGGTGTCCACATGATCGTCTCCATTGCTTGACGTATCCTGTCGGCACCATCTGCTCCGGCACGCACGGCAACAATTACGCGAGGGGTAATCATGGCCACGGCGCTCGACCACGGCGATATCGGGCATGACGCCGAGGATTTCGGGTCGCTGCTGCGCCGATGGCGCCGCCGGCGCGGCGTCAGCCAGCTCGACCTGGCGCTCGACGCCGGGACCTCGCAGCGACACCTCAGCTTCCTTGAGACCGGGCGCGCCCGTCCGAGCCGCTACATGGTGGTGGCGCTGGCCGGCGCGCTCGACGTGCCGCTGCGCGACCGCAACGGCCTGCTGGCGTCGGCCGGCTTCTCGCCGGCCTTCCTGGCACGCCGCGACAGCGACCCGGACCTGGAGGCGGTCGAGGCGGCGTTGACCCACATCCTGGAGAAGCAGGAGCCCTACCCCGCCATCGTCGTCGACCGCGCCTGGCGGCTGCGGCGCGCCAACCTCGCCGCCGAGCGCATGCTGGCCTTCCTCGCCCCCGACGGACTGCCGACTGCACCCGACGGCAGCATAGACTTGGCGTCGTGGATCTTCGATCCCGACGGCCTCGGCCCCTACCTGCGCAACCGCGACGAGGTGCTGCCGCACATGGCCCGCCGGCTCGGGGCGGCGGCGCCGCATTGGGCGGCATCCGGGGCGACCGACGGCGACGACCGGCCGCTGCCGCCGGTGCTGAGCCTCGACGTCGCCAAGGACGGCGTGGCGGTGCGGCTGTTCTCGACCATCACCACCCTCGGCGAGCCGCAGGACATCGCGCTGCACGACATCCGGATCGAGTGCTTCTTCCCAGCGGATGCGGCGTCGCGGACTGTACTGGAGAGGCTGGCCACTGGCTGAGGGCGTGATACGGCAACTCCGCCGCTACCCCGGGTCCCTCCCCAGCAGCGCCCGGTGCCAGGTGCGCGACAGGGTCTCCGCCAGGTCGGAATCGTCCAGCCCGAGGTCGAGGCCCCGGACGAACACATCGTGCAGCAGCTTGTCGACCATCGCGATGCAGGCGAGCGCGGTGGCGAGCAACTGCTTGTCCTCGGGCATGGCAGTCCCGGCCTCGCGTTCGACCGCGCGGACGACGCGCCGGGCCAGCGCCATGTTGGCCTCCAGGCCGATGCGGGCGAACTCCTCCAGATGATCCGACAGCTGGCCCTGGCATCGCATGAGGCCGACGTTCCGGCGGTACACGTCGATGTAGTACATGTGCCCGGCGACCAGGCGATCGTAGAAGTTCTGGCCCGGCCGGCGCACCGGCCGATGCGTGCGGATGGCCTGCATGAACGCGGTCAGCACGTCATGCGCCACGCCGCGCCGGTCCTGCCAATGCAGGTAGAAGGTGCCGTGCGCGCAGCCGGCTCGCTTGCAGATGTCGGCGACCTTCAGGTCGTTGAAGCCCTCGCTCAGCATCGCTTCCGCGGCGCCGACCAGCAGCCGCTGCCGGGTGGCTTCGGAGCGCGACTGCTTGCGGTCGCCGGGCTCCGCCCGCAGCACCTCGGTCAGGCTGAATCCGGGACCCGGCGACGGGACCGGGTCACACTCAGGGGCCGGGTGCGGAAGAGAGCTTGACACTCGGATTCTCCGTTCAGATACTGACACTGATATCAGTTTCAGAATACACATGCACCCTTCCAGCTTATCACAGGTCACCGGCCGCCCGACCGACACCGGCTCGACGATCGCCTTCCGCGGCGTCGCCAAGAGCTACGGTCCGGTCCATGCGCTGCAGGACTTCGATCTCGAGGTCATGGCCGGCGAGTTCGTCACCTTTCTCGGTCCTTCCGGCTCGGGCAAGACCACCGCCCTCAACATCCTGGCCGGGTTCGTCGAACCGACGGCCGGCGACGTGCACATCGACGGCCAGTCGATCACCCGCCTGCCGACCGAGAAGCGCAACGTCGGCATGGTGTTCCAGAGCTACTCGCTGTTCCCGCACATGGACGTGCGCGACAATGTCGGCTTCCCGTTGCGCATGCGCGGCGTCTCGCGGGCCGAGCGGCATCGCCGTGCCGAGGCGGCGCTGGAGATGGTGCGGCTGCCCGGCTACGGCACCCGCAAGCCGCACGAGCTGTCCGGCGGCCAGCGCCAGCGGGTCGCCTTCGCCCGCGCCGTGGTGTTCGAGCCGAAGGTGCTGTTGATGGACGAGCCGCTGGGCGCGCTCGACCTCAAGCTGCGCGAGGCGATGCAGGACGAGATCCGGCTGGTGCAGCGGCGGATCGGCTGCACGGTGATCTACGTCACCCACGACCAGGGCGAGGCGCTCGCTTTGTCCGACCGCATCGCGGTGATGAACGACGGGCGGATCGAGCAGGTCGGCACGCCGGCCGAGATCTACGACAGGCCACGCAACGCCTTCGTCGCACAGTTCGTCGGCGAGACCAACTTCCTGACCTGCCGGGTCGACGGCGGCCGCCTCTGGATCGGCGGCGAGGCCCTCGACCTGGTGCCGCCGGCGCGCCTCGGCCCCGCCTGGCACGGCCGGCTGGCGCTGCGCCCGGACTATGTCGAGCGCGCCGATCCCGGAACCGGCGGACCCCGCCTGGCCTGCTCGGTGCTGGACGTGGCCTTTCACGGCGGCAGCTTCCGCTACCTCACCGAGGTCGCCGGGCTGGGACCGGTGATCGTCCGCGAGCAGCGCCGCGAGGGGCTGCCGCCGCTGCGTCCCGGCGACCGGGCCGAGCTCAGCTTCGACCTGGAGCGGGCGGTGTTCCTGAACGAATGACGGCCGGCGGCGGCGCGCCGCACCGGTGCAACAACGAGGGGAGAAGGCAGATGCCCAGCATGTCGCGTCGAGACGTCGCGAAACTCGCACTCGGTGGCGGAGCGCTGCTGCTCCCCGGCATCGGCCGCAGCGCCGCCGCCGATCCCGTGACCATCACCGTCAACGGCTCCGGCGGCAGCCTCGCCAAGACCATCGAGCGGATCTACGAGAAGCCGTTCACCGCCGAGACCGGCGTGAAGATCCAGGCGACCGCGCCGGTATCGCTGCCGAAGCTGAAGGCCATGGTCGAGACCGGCAACATGGAGTGGGACCTCACCGAGATGGGGGCCGCCGACATGATCGAGGCGGTCGCCAACGGCTGGCTCACCGAGATCGACTGGTCGATCGTCGACCCGCAGTCGCGGCTGCCGGCGATCGCCCGGCAGAAGTATGGAATGGTGACCTCCACCTTCTCGACCGTGATGGCCTACCGGACCGACAAGTTCGGCGGCAAGGCGCCGTCGTCCTGGGCGGATTTCTGGGATGTGAAGTCGTTTCCCGGGCCGCGTGCCCTGCAGGACAGCCCGCGGCACAACCTCGAGTTCGCGCTGATCGCCGACGGCGCCGACAAGGACAAGTTGTACCCCCTGGACGTCGACCGGGCGTTCAAGAAGCTCGACCAGATCAAGCCGCACGTCGCCGCGTGGTGGACCACCGGGGCGCAGCAGGTGCAGCTGCTGGTCGATGGCGAGGCGGTCATGGGGACGGTCTGGAACGGCCGGGTGACGCCGCTGAAGAAGGAGGGCAGGCCGGTCGAGCTGTCCTGGGCCGGCGGCGCCATGCAACTGTCCTACTGGGCGGTGCCGAAGGGCGCGAAGCATCCCAAGGAGGCGATGCGCTACATGAAGACCCGTCTCGATGCCGACAAGGGAGCCGAGTTCGTCAAGGACGCGCCCTATCCCGGGTTCATTCCTGGTCTCATGGACAAACTTAAGCCGGAGGCGGCACGGCAGCTGCCGACCCATCCCGAGAACGTCGCCCGGCAGTACCAGTTCAATGCCGAGTGGTGGGTGAAGAACCAGGCCGCCATCAGCGAGCGCTGGACCGCCTGGCTCCTCGCCTGACGAGACCGGCCGGGGCACTCCCTCATGATCCGCACGCGCTGGGTGGCGCCGCTGCTGGCGGCGCCGCTCCTCCTGCTCTTCGCGGTGTTCTTCGTCGTGCCGTTCGCCGAGATCCTGCGGGTGTCGTTCGCAGGATCCGGCGGGCCGCTGGACGGGCTGGCGGCGCTGTGGCGATCGCCGGTGGTGGCGATCGTCTTCGTCAACACCCTCAAGCTGGCGGCCAGCGTGACGGCGATCTGCGTGCTCGCCGGCTATCCGGCGGCGGCCTACATCGCGCTGCAGCCGCCGTCGCGCCGCGGCGTGCTGCTCGCACTCGTGCTGCTGCCGTTCTGGACCAGCGTGCTGGTCCGTACCTACACGTGGTCGGTGGTGCTCGGCCGCGAGGGCCTGCTGAACGCCAGCCTGATCTGGCTCGGCGTCACCGACACGCCGCAGCGCTTCATGTTCACCTCGCTGGCGGTGCATCTCGGCATGGTGCAGATCATGCTGCCGGTGGCGATCCTGTCGCTGGTCGGGGTGATGACCGAGCTCGACTCCGGCCTGGTGCGCGCCGCCCGCGTACTCGGGGCGTCGCCGCTGCGGGCTTTCCTGCACGTCTACCTGCCGATGACCACCCCCGGCGTCGTCGCCGCGACGACGCTGGTGTTCATCCTGTCGCTCGGCTTCTACATCACCCCGGCGCTGCTGGGCGGGCCGCGGCACCGCACCATCGCCAACCTGATCGACATGCAGGTCAACCAGCTGAACGACTGGGCGACGGCGGCGTCGATGGCGCTGCTGCTGCTGGCGGTCACCCTGGCAGCGGTGGCGCTGCTGCGCTGGCTGCTGCCGGACCGCAACCTGTACGGAAGCGGGCGATGACGACGTCCTTCACGCGGGTGGCGCTCGGCGCCTGGTTCGTCATGGTGATCGCCTTCCTGCTGTTCCCGCTGCTGTTCCTGCTGCCGCTGTCGTTGAACCATTCGGAGATCCTCGGCTTCCCGCCGGAGACCTGGTCGCTGCGCTGGTACCGTGTGCTGTTCACCGATCCGTCGTGGAGCGGGGCGCTATGGCTGAGCCTGAAGGTGGCGGTGCTGGTGACGGCGATCTCGGTGGTCACCGGCACGGCGGCGGCGCTCGCCATGGTCCGCTACCGGCTGGTCGGCGGCCGCTGGCTCTACGGCCTGTCGGTGATGCCGCTGATCGTCCCGGGCATCGTCATCGCGCTGGGCATGTTCATGCTGTTCGCCCGGCTGCGGTGGCTGGAGAGCCTGCCGGCCCTGGTGCTGGCCCACAGCGTCGTCGCGGTGCCCTATGTGGTGGTCGTGGTCGGCGCGGCGCTGCGCAACCTCGACGAGACGGTGGAGCGTGCCGCCCGTGTGCTCGGTGCCGGCCCGTGGCGCACCTTCGCCCTGGTGACCCTGCCGGCGCTGCGATCCTCGGTGCTGGCCGGCGGCATGTTCGCGTTCTTCGCGTCCTTCGACGACCTGATCATCACGCTGTTCGTGTCGGGAGCCCTCGAGACGCTGCCGCTGCGGATCTGGAACGACCTCAACCTCCGGCTCGACCCCACGGTCGCCGCCGCCGCCTGCGTGATGGTGGCGATGTCGATGCTGGGATTGGGGGCCGCCGAACTCGCCCGCAAGGCCAACCTGCGAAAGCTCAGGACGGACGCCGAAAATGGATGAAGAACTGATGGAGGCGGCGCGGGTCCGCGCCGAGGTCGAGGCCGAGCCGTTCCCGCGCAACTTGCCGGCCTTCGTCGACGCGATGGCCGCCGCGATGGGCGACGCCACGGCCGCGAACTTCTTCGAGGCCGGGACGACGCTGAGCTACCGCGACGTCGCGCGCATCACCCGCAGGCTCGCCGCCGGCCTGGCGGCCCGCGGCGTCGGCTTCGGCGACCGCGTCGGCGTGATGCTGCCGAACATCCCGGCCTTCCCGCTGACCTGGCTGGCGCTCGCCCGCCTCGGCGCGATCATGGTGCCGGTCAATGCGCGCTACACCCCGCGCGAGGTCCACTACGTCATGACCGACAGCGGCGCCGAAACCCTGGTGGTCGAGGCCGGGATCCTGGCCGAGATCGCCACCGCACCCGAGCTGGCCGGGCTCGGCGCCATGGCGCGGCCGATCGTGGTCGGCGGCGGCGACGGACCGGAGTCCTGGGAGCGGCTGTGCGCCACCGACGGCGACGGCTTCCAGCCGGCCCGCGAGCCGGAGCTCGATGACCTGATCAACATCCAGTACACCTCCGGCACCACCGGTTTCCCCAAGGGCTGCATGCTCAGCCACCGCTACTGGCTGACGCTGTCGCGGGTCGCCGCCATGCGCGCCCACGGCAGGGTCAGGCACGTTCTGGCGGCGCAGCCCTTCTACTACATGGACCCGCAGTGGCTGCTGCTCATGGCGATGCGCCTGAGCGGCACGCTGTTCGTGGCGGCCAGGCCCTCCGGCACCAACTTCCTCGACTGGGTGCGGCGCTACGGCATCGAGTACTGCATCTTCCCGCAGATCGTCCTGAAGCAGCCGCCGCGCCCCGACGATGCCGAGATTCCGCTGAAGATGGTCTCGGTGTTCGGGCTGCGTCGCACCATGCACGCCGACCTGGAGAAGCGCTTCAACGTCGTCGCGCGAGAGAGCTTCGGCATGACCGAGGTCGGCTCGGCGCTGTTCACGCCCTATGGCGCGACGTCGATGGTCGGCACCGGCACCTGCGGCGTGCCGTCGCCGTTCCGCGAGGCGACGATCCGCGACGAGACCGGCGAGCCGGTGCCGGTCGGCGAGATCGGCGAGCTGTGGATCCGCGGTCCCGGCATCCTGCAGGGCTACTGGAACAAGCCGGAGGCCAATGCCGACAGCTTCCGGCCGGGCGGCTGGTTCCGCACCGGCGACCTGTTCCGGCGAGATGCCCGCGGCTTCCACTACATCGTCGGGCGCATCAAGGACATGATCCGGCGCTCCGGCGAGAACATCGCGGCGCGCGAGGTCGAGGCGGTGATGCTGGGCTGGCCGGACGTGCTGGAGGCCGCCGCCATCGCGGTCCCGGATCCCGACCGCGGCCAGGAGGTGAAGGCCTGCCTGGTGCTGGCGCCGGGCGCCGACCCGGCGACGTTCCCGCTGCAGGCATTCTTCGAGCACTGCGCCCGCCACCTGGCCGCCTTCAAGGTGCCCCGATACCTCGAGTTCAGGACCAGCCTGCCGAAGACCCCGTCGGAGAAGGTGGCCAAGCACGTGCTGACGGCCGAGCGCGAGGACCTGCGCGCCGGTGCCTACGACCGGATCGCCGACGCCTGGAATCCTACTGCCTGAGAAGGAGAGCAAGCCGTGCCGCTGCACTACCAGAAAGACGGACCGATCGCGCAGTTCACCTTCGAGAACGGCACCGTGAACCCGACCACGCCGGCCATGCACAAGGAGCTGTTCCTGGCGCTCAAGGACTTCCTGGCCGACCCCTCGGTCCGCTGCGGCATCCTCACCGGCGCCGGCGACCGCGGCTTCTGCGCCGGCGACGACATCAAGACCCCCTACCGCAGCGGGCTGTCGGCGAAGCAGGAGCTGGCCGACCACCTGTGGCCGCACCAGGGCGAAGGCGAGGTGCCGGACACCTTCGCCTGGTCGCGTGACGTCATCGCGATGGAGCGCTTCAAGCCGATCATCGCCGCCGTGAACGGCTGGTGCCTCGGCCAGGGGATGATCTACCTGCTGTCGCTGACCGACATCCGCATCGCCTCGCGCACCGCGACCTTCGGCTTCCCGGAGATCGCCTACGGCATGGGCGGCGCCGGTGGCACCTCGCGGCTCGGGCTGCAACTGCCGCACACCGTGGCGATGTGGATGCTGCTGACCGGCGAGCCGATGGGGGCCGAGGAGGCGCTGGCGCACAACCTCGTCAACCGGGTGGTCGAGCCGGCTGCCCTGATGGACGAGGCGCGCCGGGTCGCCAGACTGATCGCCCGGCATCCGCCGGAGGCCGTGCGCGTGGAGATGGAGGCGTATCTGCGGACCCGCGACATGTCGCGGGCCGACGCGCTGGCCTTCACCAAGCATTTGTATCGGGTGCAACGACTCGGGCTGAAGGAGGACGGTGCCCGGCCGGCCGGGTTCCTGTACCGGGCACCGGGCACCGACGGCTAACCAGGCGGCCGCACGCCCTTCCCCTCCTACCGGCTGCGGGGGGCTTGTTCCAGCCACTCGGGATAGCTCCAAAGCGACCCTCCGGCAGGCAGCGGGGGCTGCGTCGCCTCCGCCACCCGGCCCAGGGCGTCGCCTGCGCTCGCGGGATCGCCGCCCGCCTCGAATGCCAAGGTGGCCCAGACCCCGTCCGCGCCCGGCAGCAGGACAGACGACAGCTCGACCTCGCAGGCGAGTTCGGGCTCGCCGCTGCTCCGCGACTGCTCCGCCGCCAGCGACGGCACCTCGCGGACCTCGTGCCGGCCGACGGCGAACCGGCGCAGTAGCCGTGCCTTCTCAACCGGGATCGTCGGACCCGGAACGATGGACGCGAGCCGCCACTTGCACCAGAGCTGTGCCCGACGGCGGCATCCGGGGCCGACGGCGATCACGGGGCCGAAGCCGATCTGGTCCTTGAGTTCCACGGCCTGCTCCCTCTCACCTTCCGACCGCAGCTTCAGGCCGATCTCCCGCGACCCGGTGTTCAAGAGGTACCGATCCACCCGGACCGCCTTATCAGCGCCGGGTGGGATGAAGGGGCCGGCGTGAAACCAGCGGGACACGACGTCGGGGCAGCCTCCCCGCCAGAACCACCGCAGTTCGGCGGTCACCTCCACGGCACACTCTCCTCCCGATCGGCTCCGGCGGACGAACGCCTTCCGAGCACGACGCGCTACCGGGTGGTCTCTTCAAGTGCCGCAGACCGCACCCTGTTCCCGCTCAGCATCGCCACTGCCAGCAGCACCACGCCTGCTCGGTGACGCTAAGCCGCGTCGTGCAGGATGATCCCGAGTGTATAGCGCTCGCCAGAGCGCAGGCGGCTGACGCCGTGGCGCATGGCGGTGCGGTAGACGCCCCGGCTGCCCTGCACCGGACGGCGGTCGACCGGGAAGATCACCGCCTCGCCCAGGGCAAGACCGACGACCTCGGCGCGCGACTGCATGCGCGGCCGCTGCTCGGTCAGCACGAACTCGCCGCCGCTGAAGTCGGCCACGGGATCGCTCAGCAGGAACGCCGCCTGCAGCGGGAACACGTGCTCGCCATACAGGTCCTGGTGCAGGCAGTTGTAGTCGCCGGGACGGTATCTGAGAACCAGCGGCGTCGGGCGGGCCTGCCCAGCGGCGTGGCAGGCCGCCAGCCAGTCGGCGAGCCGCAGCGGGAAGCGGCGGTCCTCGCCGAGCCGCTCGGCCCAGCGGCCGGCGATGGCGGCGAGCGGCAGGTACAGCGCCTCGCGCAGGGCCGCCACGGTCTCCGGCAGCGGATAGGCGAAGTAGCGGTACTCGCCGCTGCCGAAGCCGTGCCGCGCCATCACCACCGTGCTGCGGTACTGGCGGTCCTCGGAATAGCCGTCGCGCAGCGCCCGGCACTCCACCGGCGTCAGCAGCGGTCCGGTTGTGGCCGCCCCCCAGCGGTCGAGGTCGGCGGCGATCCGGGTCCAGTCGAGGCGGGCGACGCGGTCGGCGATCGGGGTCATTTGTGGCGCTCCATGCGATGGCGGCCGCACAGGCTACGCAGGCTTGGGGCGTCCGACGCTCCGGTTCTTGCGCCGGCGGGCTGATCAGGCCTTGCGGTGATGCACCACCGTGACGCCCGCGGCCTCGGCGTCGGCGAAGACGTCGAGCTTCTCGACCGTCACCTCCGCCCGGCGGGCACGCGGATCACCGAGGGCCAGCTCAGCGATGCGGTCGGCCAGCGTCTCGACCAGGCGCACATGGCCGGCGCCCGCCAGGGCGCGAATCCCCTTCGCCAGGCGCTCATAGCAGTAGACCCGGTGGTAGTCCTCCTGGAAGCCGCCGTCGGGGCGCGCCACCTCGACCGTGACGTCGACCCGCACCCGCTGGGCGGCTTCCTGCTCGTGCGGATGAACGCCGATCCGGAAGTCCACCAGCAGCCCGCGCAGCCGCACGACGTAGAGCGGCTCGACGCGAGGCGGCTCCGGACCATCGACGTCCCGCGCCCGGGCGGCCGGCTTGTTGTCGCGCCCGGATGGCCGGCGTCCGTCGTCTGGGGCCATGCCCGATCTCCCGTGCTGTGGGGCGTTCCTTAACCTATGGTCGGCAGGGCGCTATCGCAAATCCGCCGTCGCAGTTCGCTCGTCGTCGATGGCGGCATGCCGGCGGCAACGCGGCACCTTGGCGAGCCCCGCGCCCCGGTCTAGGCTCCGCCGAACCCTTGTATACATTCCCGGAGGAACCCATGAACAAGGCCCTGTTCGAGGCCGGCCTGAAGAACCGGCGCGAGGTGCTCGGCTCGGAATACGTCGACAAGTCGATCGCGTCCGCCGACGAGTTCAACATGCCGATGCAGGAGCTCGTGACCGAGTACTGCTGGGGTGCCGTATGGGGCCGCGAGGAGCTGCCGCGCAAGCAGCGCTCGATGCTGAACCTGGCGATGCTGGTGGCGCTGAACCGCCCGCACGAGCTGAAGCTGCACATCCGCGGCGCCATCAACAACGGCGTCACCAAGGAGGAGATGCGCGAGGTGTTCCTGCAGACCGCGATCTACTGCGGCGTGCCGGCGGCGATCGACGCGTTCCGCAACGCCCGCGAAGTCTTCAAGGAACTGGGCATCTAAGGGAGCACGCCAGCATGGCGGACAAGACGGTTGAGACGAGCATGACGGTCGGCTGGATCGGCATCGGCAACATGGGCTGGCCGATGGCGCGCAACGCCCGCAAGGCCGGCGTCGACATCGTGGTCTACGACGTCGACCAGGGCCGGATGGGCAAGTTCGCCGAGGAGTTCGACGCCAGGCGGGCGCCGACCCTGAAGGCGTTGGCCGAGATGTCGGACGTGATCGTGACGATCGTGCCGGACGGCAAGGTCGTCCGGCAGATCTGCTTCGGCGAGGGCGACCACCTGGCCGGAGCTTTCCGGCCCGGCGCCATCCTCATCGACATGAGCTCGTCGGCGCCGACCGGGACCCGCGCGCTCGGCGACGAGCTGCAGAAACTCGGCGTCACCCTGATCGATGCGCCGGTGTCTGGCGGCACTCTCGGCGCCGAGAAGGCGACCCTGTCGATCATGGTAGGCGGCAGCGACGAGGCGGCGATCGCCAAGGTCATGCCGGTACTCCAGGCGACCGGCAAAAACATCTTCCGCTGCGGCACGCTCGGCTGCGGCCATGCCATGAAGTGCCTGAACAACTACCTGTCGGCAGTCGGCCTGACCGCCGCCAACGAAGCGCTGGTCATCGGCCAGAAGTTCGGCCTCGACCCGGGCACCATGATCGACATCATCAACGTGTCGTCCGGGCGCAACAACTCGACCGAGACCAAGTATCACCAGCGCGTGCTGAACCGGAAATACGGCTCCGGCTTCTCCGCCGCGCTGATGACCAAGGACGTCGGCATCGCCGCCGGCCTGGCCGGCGACCAGGAGGCGTTCGCGCCGCTGCTGCACACGCTGAACGACATCTGGACGCAGGCCTCCGCCCAGCTTCCCGGCGTCGACCACGAGGTGACCATCGAGTACTACGAGAAGGCCAACGCCACCCGGCTGAAGCCGGCAAGCAAGTCGTGACCGCCGGCCCCGGCAACGCGCCGCGACTGGCCTTCATCGGCTTCGGCGAGGCCGGGCCGCTGATCGCGCGCGGCCTGCTCGATGCCGGGGCCGCTTCGGTCGCCGCCTACGATGTCCTGGTGAATGATCCCGCTGCCGGCGACGCCTGGGCGGCGAAGGCGGCGGCGGTCCCCGCCACACCGTGCTCCGACCCGGCGCAGGCGGTCGGGGACGCCGACCTGGTGTTTTCGACCGTGACCTCGGAGCGGGCGCTGGAAGCCGCCGCCGCGGCCGCCCCGCATCTGCGCGCCGGCCAATTCTTCCTCGACCTCAACTCCTGCTCGCCGGCCAAGAAGGTGAAGGCGGCGGTCGCCGTCGAGGCGGCGTCGCCGGCGCGCTACGTCGACGTCGCGGTCATGGACACGGTGCCCGGCCGCGGCCACAGGGTGCCGATGCTGCTGGCCGGTCCGGCCGCACCGGAGGCGGCCGATCGCCTGACCGCCCTCGGCATGACAGTGCGAGTGGTAGGCGACACCGTCGGCCAGGCCTCCACCATCAAGATGGCGCGCAGCGTGTTCATGAAGGGCATCGAGGCGATCCTGTGCGAGAGCCTGGTGGCCGCCGACCGCGCCGGCGTCGCCGACCAGGTGCTCGCCTCGATCCAGTCCACCTTCCCCGGCCTCGACTGGCGCCAGCTCGCCACCTACCACATGGGCCGGATGGCGCTGCACGGCCGGCGCCGGGCGATCGAGATGGACTCGGTCGCCGACACCCTGCGCGACCTCGGACTGGAGCCGTTCACCGCGGAGGGCACCGGCAGGCGGCAGATGTGGGTCGCCGAGCTCGGCCTGCGCGACCGCTTCGGATCGACGGGGCCGGAGACGCTGGAGGATTTCCTCGCCGCCGTCGCCGGGCGGAATCAGCCGCCGGCGAACGGATAGGGCCCGTCGAACGCGTCGACATACAGCTTGTGGCTGACCAGCCCGGCGCCGGGGACCAGCCGGTGCAGCTGCAGCATCCGCGGCTCGAACACCAGGCACAGCGGTGCCCCGCCCTCCGGGTCGTACGACACCTGGTGCGCGACGCCCGGCATGACGTCCAGGACCGTGCCGGCATAGCGCGCGGTCACCGGCCGGTGCAGGTGGCCGGCGAGGATCCGCTCGACGTTCGGCGCCGCGGCGATCAGCTCCCGGAACCGCCCGGCCCCGTCCAGCAGGCATGACGGATCCATCAGCGGCATGCCGACGGCGATCGGCGGGTGATGCATGGCGACCACCGTCGGGGTCTCTCGGTCCTCGGCGAGCCGCTGCGCCAGCCAACTCAGCCGCTCGGCGCACAGCGCGCCCGACGGTCGGCCGGGGACATGGGTGTCGAGCACCAGCAGCCGCAGGCCCTCGCGTTCGACCGCGTACTGCACGAAGGGCTGGCCGGAATCCCAGTATTCGAGATCCTCGAAGCTCGCCCGGAACGCCTCGCGGCCATCGTGATTGCCGAGCGCCAGGAATGCCGGCATCTGCAACGCGGCCAGCCGCTCCCGGAGGTGCCGGTACTCCGCTTCGCTGCCACCCTCGACGAGGTCGCCGGTGACCAGCACGAACTCCGGCCGCGGCCGCAACCCGTTCAGCCGCGCCACCGCGCGGTCGAGGAAGCCGGCGGTGTCGGATCGCCCGGCCAGCAGGCCGCCGGGCAGGCTGATGTGCAGGTCGGTGATCTGGGCGAACAGCATGGCTTCGGCTCCTGCGGTATCGTCGGGTCACTTGGACGGCGCGATGCTAATCGGAATCCGGCCCGTCCGCTTCTTCCCTGGACAAGATTTTTCTTGGGCTTACATCTACCTGGACCGTGGAGCCGGCCCCCCCCACAACCGCCGCCCGCAGTCATCCGAGGAATTCACGAGAGGAGAGCGACCATGGCATTCGAACTTCCCCCGCTGCCCTATGCATACGACGCGCTGGCGCCGTACATGTCGGCGGAGACGCTGGAGTTCCACCACGACAAGCACCACAACGCCTATGTCGTGAACGGCAACAACCTGCTGAAGGGCACCGGCCTTGAGGACAAGTCGCTCGAGGACGTCGTCAAGGCCGCTTACAAGGACGAGAAGCTGGCCGGCCTGTTCAACAACGCTTCACAGCATTGGAACCACATCGAGTTCTGGCAGTGGATGAAGCCGAACGGCGGCGGCGCCATGCCGGGTGAGCTGGAGAAGCGGGTCGTCGCCGACTTCGGCAGCGTCGAAAAATTCAAGGAAGCTTTCATCAATGCCGGCGTCACGCAGTTCGGCTCCGGCTGGTGCTGGCTGGCCGTCGGCGCCGACGGAAAGCTGAAGGTCACCAAGACGCCGAACGGCGTGAACCCGGTGGCGCTGGGCGAGACCGCGCTGCTCGGCTGCGACGTGTGGGAGCATTCCTACTACATCGACTACCGCAACCGGCGGCCTGACTACGTCAAGGCCTTCGTAGAAAGCATGGTCAACTGGGAACGCGTGGCCGAGCTGCTGGCCAAGGCGTCCTGACCGACGGCGGCACGGTGCCCGTTACGGCGCCGTGCCGCCGCCCCGGCTTCCGCGTGGCCGGGACCGCGAGCGCCGGACACACTCGCGCCAGCGGCGCAGGACCGGCTGGGGTATCGCTACCAGCAAGTGCATAAAAGGCAATTCGATTGGTCCTTGTTCCGTTTCACCGCAGCGTGCAAGACTTTCGCCCAATATTCGGGGTGGACCGTGACCATGGATCCCAACCAAGCCTCTTTCTGGCTGACCCCCAAGGGCATCGGCCCCCGGCTGTCTGACGGGCGAGGTGCCGAGCGCACCATGTGGGCGACCGCCATCAACCTGATGGGCTGGATCGACGTCGAGGTCGGCGGCCGCATCGCCGACGTCCATGTCGACCCGGAGGTGGTGGGCGAGGAAGTGATGTCACTGCTGCCGGACGCCCTGGCGCACCGCGCCAAGGGCCGGCGCATCACCATCAACCTGGTACGTGCCGACGCCCGGCCGATCTCCGTCTGCTTCGCCGACGTCAAGGCGGCGATACGCTATCTGGAGAGTTCGGTGCGGGTCCGTCAGGGCTCGAAAGGCCCGCTGAGCATCGACGACATCCTGAAAGGGGCGGGCGTCTCCGAGATCGCCGACGACCGGGCGCAGAAGCCGCTGCCAATCAGCATCGCCCCGGAACCCGCGGGAGCCCGCTCGATCAGCGCGATCGAGCTGGCAATGATCTCAGCGGAGTCGCTGGCAGCCCGGCTCCGGTCCGCCGAATGGCTGGACGCCGACGGCCGGTATCGCCGGCGGCTGAGCGACGAGCTGCCGCACGACGCCCCGGACATGGTGCTGTTCGCCCTGCACTCGCTGGGGTGGGCGGCGATCGAGCGGTCATGGCTGCACGCCGGCACCAGCCTGGAGACGGTGCCGGCCAGCCGAATCATCGTCGATCCGCACGGTGTCGAGCCGGCGACCGTCGATCGGCTGGCCGACCTGTGCGCCGTCTGGTCCGAAGGCATGGAGCCGCTGTCGCTTGCCTGGTGGGACGGTGCGGTCTGGCAGAGCGAGTTCGGCCGGCCCGAGCAGGTCGCCGACCGGGTGCGCCATCTGGTCACCGCCCGGCAATTCGCCCAGTTCCCCACCACGATCCAGTCGATCGCCATCGAGCCCGACCGCCTGCCGGGCGACGTGGCGCCGCAGCACCGGGACCTCATTGCCCGGGCGGTGAGGACCTGGTGGGCGTTCGGCGGCAACGGCGAGGAGGGCTCCGGCCTGATCGAGGCGCTTGAGCGCGACGGCGCCAGTGAGGCGCGCGCCAAGCTGGTGGAACTCGACCAGGACAACCAGTTCCGGATCTCCGCCTACGAGGCCGGCGACCGGGCGTTGTGGGACGAGATCGCCCCGCACCAGATGGCCGGCCAGCGCCTGATCGACGCGCCGGACCGGCGCCTCGGCCGTCGGGTGGAGCTCGACGTGCAGACGGCGGTGCGGCGCGGCTCGCCGCTGGTGCATCGCTGCCGTGGCGTGCTGCTGACCCAGGGCGGGCCGGAGCCGTTCGACTGGGTGCGCCTCAGCCTGCCGCTGTACCGCCGCAGCCACCCAACGCCGCGGTCGGTGTTCACCATCTGCATGGTGTGACGGCCGACCGCCGATGCCCATTCCCGATTCTCGTCCGGCCGCGTTCCTGGACCGCGACGGCGTGCTGAACCACGACGTCGGCTATGCCCACAGGGCCGGCCAGATCATCTGGGTGCAGGGAGCCGCCACCGCGGTCCGCCGCCTGAACAACGCCGGCTTCCTGGTGTTCGTGGTCACCAACCAGGCCGGCATCGCGCGCGGCCTCTACGACGGCGAGGATGTCGAGCGACTGCACGCCTGGATGGCCGGCCGCCTCGCCGAGGCCGGCGCCCGGATCGACGACTGGCGGTACTGTCCCTACCATCCCGAGCACCAGCCCGAGCGTTTCGCGGCCTTCGCCGGCTGGCGCAAGCCGGCCCCCGGCATGCTGCTCGACCTGATGGCCTGCTGGCCTGTCCGGCGGGAGGCGTCGTTCCTGATCGGGGACCGCGACACCGACATGGCGGCGGCGGCGGCGGCCGGAATTCCCGGGCATCTCTACACCGGCGGCGACCTCGACGGCTTCGTCGAAGGCTTGCTCGGCGGCGGTGGGACCGCTATCCCGTGCGCGGAGGTGACGCGACGATGACGACGACAGTCGAATGCGAGGCGCCGGCCGGCAGGGTCATCCCGGTGATCCTCTGCGGCGGGGCCGGCACCCGGCTGTGGCCGCTGTCCCGCGCCCAGCACCCCAAGCAGTTCCTCGACCTGGTCGGCGACGGCACCATGCTGCAGGCGACCGCCCGGAGGGTCGCCGACCCCGAGCTGTTCGCCGAGCCGCTGGTGGTGGCCAATGTCGAGCATCGCTTCCTGGTCGCTGAGCAGCTGCGCGAGGCCGGCATCCGGCCGCGCACCATCCTGCTGGAGGCGCAGGGGCGCAACTCCGCCCCGGCCGCCGCCGTGGCGGCGTTGCGGGCGCTGGCCGACGATCCCGACGCCGTGCTGCTGCTGCTCGCCGCCGACCACGCCATGACGCGCCGACAGGCCTTCGTCGATGCGGTCCTGCGCGCCCGCGCCGCGGCGGAAGCCGGCTGCATCGTCACCTTCGGGATCCGGCCCGACCGGCCCGAGACCGGGTACGGCTACGTTCTGGCCGGCCGCGAGCGTGCCGACGCCCCCGGCGTCCACGCCGCCGACCGCTTCGTCGAGAAGCCCGACGCCGCCACCGCCGCCGCCTATCTGGCGGACGGCCGCTACCTTTGGAACTCCGGCAACTTCCTGGCGCGCGCCGATGTCTTGGCCGGCGAGATCGCGAGGCTCGCTCCCGCGGTCGGCGCCGCCGCCCGCTCGGCGCTCGCCGCCGCGGTCCGCGACCTGGACTTCGAGCGGCTCGATCCCGCCGCCTTCGCCGAGGCGCCGTCGATCTCCATCGACTATGCGGTCATGGAGCGAACCGACCGCGCGGCGGTCGTGCCTTGCGATCCCGGCTGGAGCGACGTCGGATCGTTCCCGGCGCTGCGCGACTTGGCGCAGCACGACGCCGCCGGCAACGCCACCTCCGGCGACACGATGATGATCGATTCGCGCGACTGCCTGGTCCGCAGCACCGGGCCGTTGGTCGCCACCCTCGGCGTCAGCGACCTGGTTGTGGTCGCCACTCCGGACGCCGTGCTGGTGGCAAGCGCCGGGCGTGCCCAGGACGTGAAGACCATCGTCGAGCGACTGCGCGCCGAAGGCCGCGGCGAGGCCGACGGCCACACCGAGGTGCACCGCCCCTGGGGCTCTTACCGCACGCTCGATCGCGGGCCGGGGTTCCAGGTCAAGCAGATCCGGGTCAGCCCGGGCGGCCGGCTGTCGCTGCAGAGCCACCGGCACCGGGCGGAGCATTGGGTGGTAACCGAAGGTACCGCCCGGGTAACCCGTGGACCGACCCGCGCGGCGCTGGAGACGCAGGACCTCGAGAAGAACCGCTCGATCGACATTCCGCTCGGCTGGATCCATCGGCTGGAAAACCCGACCGACCGTCCCGTTGCCATCGTCGAAGTACAGTCCGGCGACTATCTCGCCGAGGACGACATCGAACGATATGACGACGCCTATGGCCGAGGCTGACCGCCGCCGGGCCTACGACTGCCGCGGCGGCGAACCGACGGCGTACAGCCGACGCATCGGCCGGCGCTTGATCCGGTAGACCGCGGCCGGCGGAAAGTTGGAGAAGGTCCGGCCGATACGGATCGCCTTGAGCCCGAGGCGCTCCAGGATCAGTCGCGGCACCGGGCAACGGGCACCGTAGGTGAACTGGTAGTAGGCGCCATCCGCGCTGAGATGCGCGAAGCAGCCGTCCAGCACTCCCATGATCTGCCGCGCCGGCATCGACAGGAACGGCAGTCCGCTGATCACCGCCTTCACCGGCTCGCCGTCGAACAGCTCGACCCGCCCGAGGTCGGAGGCGTCCATGGTCAGCACGCCGACACCGGGAAACCGCTGGCGCAGCATGTCGGCGAAGTCGGCGCCCCGCTCCACCAGCACCAGCCGCTCGGCCGGGACGCCGCGCTTCAGCAGCGCACGGGTGAACACCCCGGTGCCCGGACCAAGTTCCACCACCGGCGTCGTCTCCGGGGTGATCTCCGAGGTTATCAGCGCCGCCAGCGCGCTGCTCGACGGGGTGATCGAGGCGACGCGCATGGGATCGGTGATCCATGCCCGCAGAAATTGAACAGCGTCGCTCATGGTCGTCGCTTGGCTACCTCGATTGCGGATGGTCGGTTCGCGAGTGGCACCCGTCAATATGACATAGCGATGACGAGTTGCGAAAAGAACCCGCTGCCCGCGAAATGCCGCAGGCATCCTACAGCAATGTGAGTGGCTGTCCGGATCGCATCCCCAGCCGATGATGCGGCCTCACACTTGCCGCAGAGGCGGTCCGCCTGCCGCGGAAGCGCCGGACAAGACGCTTTCGAAATAGGCGATCGTCGCCTCCAGGCCGCGGCGCAGGCCGACGGTCGGCGCCCAGTCGAGGATCCGCCGCGCCTTCGTGATGTCCGGGCATCGCTGCATCGGGTCGTCCTGGGGCAGCGGCTGGAAGGCCAGGGACGAGCGCGAGCCGGTCAGTTCGATCACCAGTTCCGCCAGTTCGGCCACCGGGGTCTCCTGCGGGTTGCCGACATTGATCGGCCCGGTGACGTCGTCGCCGGTGTCCATCATCCGGATCATGCCCTCCACCATGTCGTCGACATGGCAGAACGAGCGGGTCTGGCGGCCGTCGCCGTAGATGGTGATCGGCTCGCCGCGCAGGGCGGCAACGATGAAATTGGACACCACACGACCGTCGTTGGGATGCATGCGCGGCCCGTAGGTGTTGAAGATCCGCAGCACCTTGATCCGCAGGCGATGCTGGCGGTGGTAGTCGAAGAAAAGCGTCTCGGCGCAGCGCTTTCCCTCGTCATAGCAGGCCCGCGGTCCGAGCGGGTTGACATTGCCCCAGTATTCCTCGGTCTGCGGATGCACGCTCGGGTCGCCGTAGACCTCGCTGGTCGAGGCCTGCAGGATCTTGGCCTTCAGCCGCTTGGCCAGCCCCAGCATGTTGATAGCGCCATGCACGCTGGTCTTGGTGGTCTGCACCGGGTCGTAACGATAGTGGATCGGCGAGGCCGGGCAGGCGAGATTGTAGATCTCGTCGACCTCGACATAGAGCGGGAAGCACACGTCGTGGCGCATCAGTTCGAAGGTCGGCACCCCGAGCAGGGCGGCCAGGTTGTCCTTGGTGCCGGTGTAGAAATTGTCGACGCACAGCACGTCGTCGCCGCGGGCGATCAGCCGGTCGCAAAGATGCGATCCCAGGAACCCGGCCCCGCCGGTCACCAGCACGCGCCTTCGAACGCCGCCCATCTCGTCCATCCTTTCCACCGAACCGGTCGGCCCGAACGTATCACCCCCGCGGCCGGGCGTTGTCTCCGGCCGCCGGCGAGGTCAGCCGCGCCGGGACTTGTAGACGACGAACCCCGCGACCGCGTCGAGGAAAGCCTGGGTCTCGTCGACCCGGATCGAGTGGCTGCTGTCCTCGAAGATCCTGAGGTCGGAGCCCGGGATCAGGCGGTGGATCTCCTCCGAGAAATCGGGATGGCAGATCCAGTCGTGCCGGCCGGCCAGGATCAGCGTCGGCGCGGTGATGGCCGCCAGCTCCGGGCGCAGGTCGAAGGTCCGCAGGAAACCGCCCGGCGCGAACGCCATGTTGATGGCATCCGGCGACAGGATCCGGCGGTCGAGGCCGATGGCGGCGGCCGCCGCGTCGTACCGGCGCGAGTACAGCGGCCCCATCACCTCGTAGTAGCGCCGCAGCTTCGCCACCGTGTCGAGCCGGCCGGCCCAGAGATCCTCGCACTGCGCGATCTGTTCCGGGGTGCCGCGCTCGGCGACGATCGCCCTCGCCCGCGCGTTGAAGCCGGCATGCGCGGCGGTCACCACCAGCACCAGGTGTGAAACCGAGGCGGGATAGCGGGCGGCATGCGCCATCGCCACCATGCCGCCGTAGCTGGTGCCGATGCTGACGATCGGCCCGAGGCCGAGATGCTCGCGCAGCGCCTCCATGTCCTCGACGTTCTCGTCGAGGGTGTAGCGCGCGACGTCGCCGCGGGCCGAGCGGCCCTGGCCGCGATGGTCGAAGTAGACGACCTGCAGGCGGTCGGTCAGCCGTGAGAAGCCGAGCTTCATGTCGGAATGGTCGCCGCCGGGGCCGCCATGGATTACGAACGCCACCGGCTTCTCGCGCATCCGCGGCCCTTCCGGCACCAGGCCGACGCCGTCGATGTCGAAATAGATCTCGGTACCGCGGAGTCGCGCGCGCATCGCCCTGTCCCCCTGTCCGGACGCGCCCGTTATGCGAACAATTCGCAATACGCGTCGCAAAGCGTCACACTAGCCGAGTAGGATGCCGCGTTTCCAGTTGCCGCAGCGATCGCCTCGCCCTGCGCACCAGCAGCGAAGCGCGGCTGACGCCGCACTCCGCCCACGGTGCCCTACGCCTTGCGCGCCACGAACCAGACATTCATCGGATCGTGCGGCAGGACATGACGCTCGACCGCGGCGAAGCCGGCGCGCCGCAGCATCGCCTCGGCGGTCTCCCAGCCCCACATGGTGCCGAGGCCGGCGCCGCCCTGGCCGAGCGAGATCGGCGTGCAGTGCACGCAGGAGATCGCGTACAGCAGCGACGCCATCGGGAAGTCGAGGTTGTTCTCCAGCCGTGCCGAGCCGCCGATGTCCTGCATCAGGTACGCACCGCCCGGCTTCAGGGCGCCGTGCAGGCTGCGGATCAGGCACTCGGGATCCTTCTGGTCGTGCACGGCGTCGAAGCTGGTGACGATGTCGAAGCGGGTCCGCTCGTCATAGCCGGTGAGGTCGCGGGCCTCGAAGCGCAGATTGGCCAGTCCCGCGGCACGGGCCGCCTGGGCCGCATACGCGATCGCGTCCGCGCAAAGGTCGTAGCCGACGAAGCGGCTCTCCGGGAACCGCGCAGCCAGCGCCAGCAGCGCCCCGCCGCGGCCGCAGCCGGCGTCCAGCACGTCGGCGCCGGCCTCCAGGCACTCGGTCAGCCCCTCGCCGAGCGGCAGGATCACGTCGCACAGCTGTGATGCGACGGTCTGGCCGCTGTCCTCGGCCATGACCTGGTGAAAGCAGGGATAATCGCCGTAGCTGGTACCCTCGCCGCTCTCGAAGCAGGCCAGCACACGCTCCTGCACGGCGCCCATGATCGCGATGTGCTGGCCGTAAAGAGCCAGGTTTCCCAGCGGCGCGCCGCGGGTCAGGCAGGCGGCATGCTCCGGCGGCAATGTGTACAGTCCCGCATCCGGGTCGTAGGCGACGATCCGGGCGGTGACCATCACCGCCAGCCACTCGCGTACGTAACGCTCGGCGAGTTCGGCACGGCCGGCAATCTCGGCGCTGGTCGCCGGCGGCATGCGATGCAGCACGTCGAACAGGCCGAGGCGGTGGCCGACCGACAGCATGAAGGCGACGGCGCCGGAGTCGAGAACCCCGCCGATGCGCTCGGCAAAGGCGGCAGCCTCGGCCTGGTCGAATGGCTGGCTGATCGGGGGCTGGGTGATTGCGTTCATCTCGGTTTCCTCCTGATGCCGGTTTCGCGCGGCGTCAGGGGTAGCCGCCGCGGCACCGCGCCGCGAGAGGCCGATTGGACAGAACCGGGGCATTCGTGCCATCAACTCACATGGTCGACACGAAAGCCGCTGTCCCCGTCACCGTCAGCCTGCTGGCGCTGCCGGAGTCGACTCCAGCGGCGATCTACGGACTCCTGGAGGTGCTCTCGGCGGTCGGCGTGGTGTGGACCCAACTGACCGGCGAGCCGACGACCACCCGACGTATGGACGTCCGCATCGTCGCCACGGCCGCGGAGCCCTTCGCCACCGTGCTCGGCCCGCCGATCGCGCCGCATGAGGTGCTGGCCGATGACCGTGTGGCCGACATCGTCCTGGTGACCGACTTGGTGGTGCCGATGGACGCCGGGCCGCGCGGCCGCTGGATGGCGGAGGCCGCCTGGGTGCGCGAGCAGCACCGGCGCGGCGCACTGGTGTGCTCGGTCTGCACCGGCTCGCTGTTTCTGGCCGAGGCCGGGCTGCTCGACGGTCTGGAAGCGACCACGCACTGGTGCGCCGCCGCGCTGTTCCGCGAGCACTATCCGGCGGTCCGGCTGCGCCCCGAGTTGATCCTGTGCGCCGCCGATCCCGGCAGCCGGCTGCTGACCGGCGGCGGCGCCGCCTCGTGGGAGGACGTGGCGCTGCACCTGATCGCCCGGTTCTGCGGCGAGGCCGAGGCGATCCGCATCGCCAAGGTGTTCCTGCTCGGCGACCGCGGCGACGGCCAGTTGCCGTTCGCCAGCATGGGGCGGAGGTCGCGCCATGACGACGCGGTGGTCGGCGACTGCCAGGCGTGGATCGCCGAGCACTATGCGGGAGCCAACCCGGTCGCCCGCATGGTGCGGCACGCCGGCCTGCCCGAGCGCAGCTTCAAGCGGCGCTTCAAGGCGGCGACCGGCTATGCCCCGGTCGACTACGTGCAGGCGCTGCGGGTCGAGGAGGCCAAGGAGATGCTGGAGACCACCGCCGAGCCGACCGACGCGGTGGCGAGCGCCGTCGGCTACGAGGATCCGGCATTCTTCCGGCGGCTGTTCAAACGCCGCACCGGCATGACCCCGGCGCGCTACCGCCAGCGCTTCCAGCGGATCGGGCGGCTCGGCGGCTGACCGCAGCAGCGGCCGGCGGGCCGGCGGTTGCGTCCGGCACCGGTCGGCGGGACCCTGACGGCAACGGGCGGCACCGGGCGGCCCGACGGTGCAGGGAGCAGGCGATCATGGGCGAGCGGCTGAAGGGCAGGACGGCGATCGTGACCGGCGCCGGATCGATCGGGCCGGGCTGGGGCAACGGCAAGGCGTCGGCGACGCTGTACGCCCGCGAGGGCGCACGGGTGTTCCTGGTGGACCGGCGCGCCGAGGCGGTCGAGGAGACCAGACGGATCATCGAGGGCGAGGGCGGGGTCTGCGCCACCCATGTCTGCGACGTCACCCGCGGCACGGAGGTGGCCGGCATGGTCGCCGCCTGCGTCGCCGCCTTCGGCACCGTCGACATCCTGCACAACAACGTCGGGGCGGCGAAGCCGGGCGGCCCGGTGACGCTGTCGGAGGACGACTGGGACGACCAGATGGCGGTCAACCTGCGACACGTCTTCCTCGCCTGCAAGCACGCGATCCCGGTGATGGAGGCGGCCGGGGGCGGCGCGATCGTCAACATCGGCTCGACCTCGGGCGTGACCTTCACCGGCCAGCAGCAGATCGCCTACCAGGTGGCCAAGGCGGCGATCGTGCGGTTCTCGCGCTCGGTGGCGCTGGAATACGCGCCCAAGGGCATCCGCTGCAACACCGTGATCCCCGGGCAGATGCACACGCCGATGGTCGAGGCCTACCTGGCCGGCCAGCAGACCGGCGGCGACTCGGCCGGGCTGATCGCGCGGCGCAACTCGCGGATCCCCATGGGCTTCATGGGCACCGGCTGGGACGTCGCCCAGGCCTGCCTGTTCCTGGTCTCCGACGAGGCGCGCTACGTGACCGGGGCGGAGATCGTCGTCGACGGCGGGCTGACCCTGAAATGCACCGACCGGTGACGGCACTTCCGCCCGTTCATGCAACGCGGGCCTGGTGGAGATACCGGTCGACCTCGGAGCGCAGGACCTCGGACTGGCGGGCGAGTTCGCTTGCCGCCGAATGCACCTCCTCGGCGGCGTGCGTGGTCGCCCCGGCGGATTCGGTGACCAGCGCGGTGTTACGAGCGACCTCGGCGGTGCCCTGCGACGCTTCCTGGACATTCTTGGAGATCTCGCCGGTGGCACTGGACTGCTCCTGCACCGCCGCGGCGACCCCGGCCGACATCGTCGTCACCTCGTTGACGGACTGCACGATCGCCACGATCGCCTCGACCGCGCCCTCGGTCGCCGCGCGGATGCTGGAGACCTGATCCTGGATCCGGCCGGTGGCGTCGCTGGTCTGGCGGGCGAGCGTCTTCACCTCGGCGGCGACCACGGCGAATCCCTTGCCGGCATCGCCGGCCCGCGCCGCCTCGATCGTCGCGTTCAGAGCCAGCAGGTTGGTCTGTTCGGAGATGTCGGAGATCAGGGTGATCACGCTGCCGATCTCGTCGGCCGCCTGGCGCAGCGCGCGCACCAGTTCGCTGGCGGCATCGGCCTTGCGGCTGGCCTCGCCGGTGCGCTCGCTGGTCGTCGCGACCTGCCGGGCGATCTCGTCGATCGAGGCCGACAATTCCTCGGCCGCCGCCGCCACGGTCTGCACGTTGGCCGAGGCCTGCTCGGTTGCCGCTGCCGCGGTGGTGGTCTGCGACCGCGTCGAGCTGGCGAGCGCCTTCAGGCTCTCGGCGGTCGCCTGCATCTCGGTCGAGGCGGAGGCGACGATGTCGACCGCACCACTGACGTTGGCTTCGAAGATGTCGGTCAGGGCGCGGAACCGCTCCACCCGCTGCTTCATGCCCAGGGTGGCCTCGTTGATGCGGGTCGAGCTGACGAGGAAATGCCCGCCCATCCCCTCGGGGCGGATGGTGCGGAAATAACGGCCCTTGCCGACGAACTCCATCGCCGCACCGGCCTCGCGCACGAAGGCGTCGGTGACGTCCACCATGCGGTTCACGGCGTTGAGCATCCGCCCCAGCTCGCCGCCCTCGGTCAGGCGGATCAGGCGCCGCTCGAAGTCGCCGGCGGCGACCGCCAGGCAGACCTCGCGAGTGCGGTGGATCCAGGCGGCGGCGCGCCCGGTCAGCACGAAGCCGACCGCCGCGGCGAGGGCCGCCAGCAGGCCGGCGGCGGAGCCGACGGCAGCGGCTCCGGGAAGCGGCGTCCACACCGCCGCCGCGGCCACCGCCCCGGCGACGACGCCGACGGCCGACAGCGCGCGAGCCCTAGAGAGCGAGCACGAATTCGTCATAGGACAGCCCCTTCTGCTTCAGCATGGCGGTGAAGTGGTCGTAGGAGGCGCCCAGCCCGTCCTTGCGGTTACCCGGGCTGTCCTCGATCGTCTTCAGGGTGCGGTACAGCTCGGTCGCCGCCGCCACCGACGCCGGCTTCGGCCGCCGTCGGTTCGAGTGATAGCCGAGGATCGAGCCGGCGCCGTCGAGGCTCGGGGTGATATGCGCCAGCACCCAGTAGTGATCGCCGGTTTTGGTCATGTTCTTGACGTAGGCGAAGATCTCGTTCTTCGACTGGATCGCCTCCCACAGCAGCCGGTAGACGCAGCGCGGCATGTCGGGGTGGCGGATGAAGCTGTGCGGTTGGCCCAGCGTCTCGGGCTCGGTGTAGCCGGAGATCGCCAGGAACACCTCGTTGGCGTAGGTGATCCGGCCGGTCGTGTCGGTCTTCGAGACGATGATCTCGTTCTCGCCGAAGAACACCTCGCGGTTCGTCGGAACGACCGTCGCCTTCGCCATCTGCCTTCTCCTGCGCGTCGCTTCAGGCCGGTCTCGATGCCGGCGGCTCTCGCTGCTTATCCGACCGCAACGGGAGCCCCCCGACCCGACGCCGTGGGGAACGGCGGCGGGCGGTCCGCAAGCGAGCAACGGCGATCCGCGGGAGGATGGGTCGGGTACAGCACGCGCCACCGTGTCGTCGTTCGATTAACGTCGAGTTAAAGCCGCGTGAAATTGTCGGCGATCGGAGAGCGGTCGATTGTCGCACACCGGGGTATTCGATCCGGCGGGACGACGCGAACGGCGGGCCGCCGCCGACTTTTACAGAGCGTCAGGCCTGTCGGTCAGGCGGGCGTCGCCGCCCGGGGCGGCGGTCCGCCGAGCTCGACCGTGATCGGTGCGCTGCCCGGCTCCAGGATGGTGGTGGTCGTCGGGAACGCGAAGGCGATGCCTTCCTCCCGGAAGCGGCGCAGGATCTCCAGGTTGATTCGTCCCTGCGCCTCCGAGTAATCCCAGAACACCGCCGGCTGGTACCAAGTATAGGCCACGAGCGTCAGGCTGTCGGGGGCGAGTTCCTCGAAATACACGCGCGGCGCCTTGTCGCCCCAGTTCGCGGCGTGGCCGTCGAGCACCTCGCGCAGGATGGCGAGGGCGCGATCGATCATGTCCGGCGGCGTGTCGTAGTTGAGGCCGAGCCGGATGATGCGCTGGATGCTCGGACGCTGCGAGACGTTGGCGATCTCAGCCGACGCCATCTTCTCGTTCGGGATCGTCATCAGCTGGCCGTCGAGCAGCCGGATCCGGGTCGAGCGCAGGCCGATCTGCTCGACGATGCCGTCATGGCCGAGCACCACGATCCGGTCGCCGGCCCGGTACGGCTGGTCGAAGAAGATCATCAGGCTGCCGAGCACGTTGCGCAGGGTGTCCTGGGCCGCGAGCGCGATCGCCAGGCCGCCGATGCCGACACCGGCGACCAGGCCGATCAGCGGCAGCCCGATCTCCTCGCCGCCGACCAGGATCAGCGTGACCGCGAGCACCGCGCCGATCAGCCGCGAGAACAGCCGCATCAGCTGCGCATCCAGCGTGCCCTCGGCGATCCGCGGCGAGGCGATGACGATCTCGGCGACGGACACCGCCACCAGCCAGGCGATCCAGGCGCCGGCCAGGTGGATGACGGCCTCGGCCGCCAGCCGGACCGGCGAGCCGAGAGTCTCGGCCACATTGATCACGCCGTTGGCGACGCCGCTGGCAAGGACCGCGAGCACGACCATTGCGACCGGCAGTGCGAGGCGCAGCAGCGCGGTCGCCACCGGGCGGCCGGCGAAGCGCCGGCGGCCGCGCGACACCGCCCGCCGCGCGCCGGTGAAGGCGGTCGCGAGCACGGCGGCCAGCGCGCCGAGGGCTGCCCATTTCCAAGTCACGAGGCCGAGGATCTCCGCCTTCGCCCAGCCCGGCAGCGCCTCGATCGCGCGCGGCGGCACGCCGACGCCGCCGATCAGCCGGCGGATCTCGACGAAGTCCCCGGTCGGGACCGGGCGACGGTATGGACGACCGCGCACCAGCTCGTACATCTCGGCGGCATGGGCCACGGTATCGGCACTGAACAGGTAGTCGCCGCGGCGCGGCCCGTCGGCCATGCGCACCAGCACGATGTCGGTGTGCGGCACCGCCCAGCGGGCCGGCGGCACCGCGCCCGCGGCTTCGTCGGGCCTGGGAACGGCGTCTGCCGGAGGCAGGTCGATGCGCGAAAGCACCTCGTAGAGATGCACCGCGGCGTCCAGGGCGACGCGGTCGCGCAGCGCCGGCGGCGTGTCGCCGAGGTCCAGGACCCGTCGGGCCGCCCGCAGCCGGGTGAATACCACCGCCTGCAGGTTCGCGACGGTGGGGGCATCGTGATAGACGTCGCGGTAGATCTGCCCGACCAGATCGCCGTTGGCGAGGAAGCCCAGCAGCGTGCTGCGCGGGCTCGAGACGTCGAGGGGCTGCAGCGGGTTGTCGGCGGGCTGCGCCGCCGGCTGTTCCGCCCCAGCGACCACCGCGCACAGCAGCCCGAGCACCATTGCAACGATGCGCCCGGCCGCCGCCGCCCGGCGCCGCACCGTTCCGCCGATTCCTGCAGTTTTCGGCATTCCCACCTCGGCCCCGCCCGCTCCCGCGTCGCCACCTCCGATATGCCGGGATCGCAGCGCGTGCAAGCGGCGCCGCGCCGCCGCAACGCGTTACAGGGCCGCCTCGAAGGGCCGGCCGCGCAGCAGGTAGTGCTGCGTCAGGTCCAGCGGTCTCGCCGGATCCAGTTCCATCGGCCCGCGCTCGATGACCGCGATTCCGCCGAACACCGCGAGCCGGGCGACCAGCTGCGGCCGGGTCCCGCACGCCATCATCAGCTCGACCAGCAGGTTGGTCAGGGCCGGCTGGTCCTTCCAGTAGCCGCCGTCCTTCTGCCACAGCGGGTCGTCGGCATGCGCCCAGCTCCAGTCCTCGATGACGTAGACGCCGCCCGGTCGCAGGCGGGGGAACAGGCAGGAGAAGGCCGCGCGTGTCGGCTCCAGCCAATGCGACGCGTCGTCGACGACCAGGTCTAGCGGCGCCGTGCCGAAGCTGGCGCATACCGCCGCGGCCAGCGCAGCGGTATCGGCCTGGTCGATGCCGAAGGCCAGCTCGATCGGCCGTCCGGATGCGAAGCGCTCCAGGGCCGGCGGCGGGCTGCCGGCGAGATCGACCGCCAGCAGGCGCTGCGGTTCGAGCAACGCCGAGAGCATCGCCGTGCTGCCGCCCTGGTAGACGCCTAGCTCGACGACGTTGCCGTGGCGGCCGGCCGCCAGCACCGGCGCCATGTCGCGCAGCATCTGCGGCGTCTTCATCATGTAGAAGTAGCCGTCCCGGCTGCGGCTGGCGATATAGCCCTGGTCGTAGCCGACATCGACGATGATATCGCCGAATTGCAGCCGGTGGTCGTCGATCCATGGCAGGCCGTCGCCGGCCGTGGGCCGCTCACCCGTCATGCCGCGCATCCCCTGCTTCCTTGATCCAGTAGACTCCGAAGGCATCGATCCGCCGCAGTGCCGCCCCGACCCGGTGTTCGCCCCGATAGGCGTCGACGGCGGCCCGGCAGCCCTCGAAGCAGCCATAGTCGTCGACGATCGCGTAGCCGCCCGGCGACAGCCGCGGATAGAGCGCCTCGAGCGTCGTCCAGGTCGACTCGTAGAGATCGCCGTCGAGCCGCAGCACCGCCAGGCGGTCGACCGGCGCGGTCGCCAGCGTGTCGCTGAAGCGTCCGGGCAGGAACACCACGCGATCGTCCAGCAGTCCGTAGCGGGCGAAGGTCCGCTTCACGCTCTCCAGGTCGACGGCGAGTTGCGGAAAGCTGTGCAGCGTGCTGCCGGCATCCGCCGGGAAGCGCATGGCATCCGGCGGCGGAATGCCGGCGAAGCTGTCGGCGGCCCACACCCGCCGTCCGGCGGCGCGACGGCCGGCCTGCTCCAGCACGGCGCGCATCATGATGGCGGCGCCGCCGCGCCAGACGCCCGCCTCCAGGAAATCACCCGGGATGCCGTCGTCGATCACCGCCGCGCAGGCGTCCCGGAGCTGCCGGAGCCGCGCCCTGCCGATCATCGTGTGGGCGGCCGACGGCCAGTCGAGCCCCTGATCCCGCAGGACGGGATCATACACCGGCTCGTGCCAGGGGCTGGCGGGCGGATCCTCGTACAGCGTATTCAGCAGGCAGCGCTCCATCAGGTCGAGATAGAGTGAACCCTTGGCGAAGACGCCCTCCCCTGCGGAACCCCGGGCTGAACCGTCCTCCAAGCCGACCACGTAAAGAGACCCTCCGCTCCAGAAACCACATCCCGATTTGGTTGCGTTTACACAATAAAAATTGTTCGAATTCAACACCAACACGGGGATTGACCGGATGTTTCGGGCCTGTCATTTAATTTGATTAATGATTCATCTCATAGGCAGCGTAAATTGAGCGTGGAAAAACTGCGCCTGATAAGCTTTTACCTACCGCAATTCCACCCGATTCCCGAGAACGACGCCGCCTGGGGCGCCGGTTACACGGAATGGACGGCGGTTACCCGCTCGCGCCCGCTGTATCCGGAGCACGACCAGCCGCGCCTGCCCTCCGAGCTCGGCTTCTACGACCTGCGGCTGCCGGAGGTGCGCACGGCGCAGGCCGAACTCGCCGCCGCCTACGGCGTCTCCGCCTTCTGCTACCACTATTTCTGGTTCTCCGGGCGGCGGGTGCTCGAACGCCCGCTCGACGACATGCTGGCGAGCCGTCAGCCCGACTTCCCGTTCTGCCTGTGCTGGGCCAACGAGAACTGGACCCGGCGCTGGGACAGCTCGGAGAGCGAGATCCTCATCGCCCAGCAGTTTCGCGACGGCGACGACCTCGCCTTCATCCGCTCGGTGCTGCCCTATTTCGCCGACCCGCGCTACGTGAAGGTCGACGGCCGGCCGGTGCTGCTGGTCTACCGCACCGACATCATCCCGGACATCGCGGCGGTCGCGGCGGTGTGGCGGG
>Ga0209024_1000691_pt1 | contig 46728 bp, 38 predicted proteins | sample AutmiccommunBRH5_FD_187380 | JGI IMG/M metagenome (GOLD analysis project Ga0209024, IMG submission 187380) | Deep subsurface microbial communities from Mt. Terri, Switzerland - Autotrophic microbial communities BRH/5 (SPAdes) (version 2) | ecosystem: Environmental > Aquatic > Deep subsurface >... | reverse complement strand
GAATGGTTTGTTGTATGCGGGGCATTCGGAGAATTTCGCCATGGCCCGGGATTACTTCTCCCTTCGTGGCAAAACCGTTTATACAGTAAACGCTGACAAAGCGGCGAAAACGGGCGCAGATGGTGAAGGCCTGGTGCGCAAGTTTTCTGCATGAACACAGGGCTTGGACTCCCCAATGCCGTAACCCCCACCTTGCCAGGCTCGCGAAATGGAAAAAATCAAAGTATTGGTAGTTGATGATTCAGCCTTGATACGCAGCGTGATGAGCAAGATCATCAATTCACAGCGCGACATGGAGACCGTGGCCACAGCTCCCGATCCCTTCGTCGCCCGGGATCAAATCAGGAAATTTAGTCCAGATGTGATTACACTGGACATTGAGATGCCCAAAATGAATGGCATTGAATTTCTGGAAAAAATCATGCGTCTGCGTCCAACACCGGTGGTGATGGTGTCGACGATGACCCAGCAGGGAACGGATGTCACCTTCCGAGCCCTTGAACTAGGAGCTGTTGATTTCGTGACCAAACCCAAACTAGACATCAACCAGGGCATGATCGATTACGCCAATGAAATTACCGACAAAATTCGTGCGGCCTACGCTGCCCGTTTTCGTTTGACTCGCCTTCCACCCAAACCTGCTGCGCAGCAAGCATCGGTGGCTTCCGAGAAAGTGCGCAAGCCCATGCCCACCCACAGCGCATTGGGTAACCGCTATGCCGCCACAGAAAAACTGGTGCTTATCGGTTCATCCACCGGGGGTACCGAGGCCATTCGGCTCATTCTCGAACAAATGCCTCTCGACAGCCCCGCCATCCTGATTACCCAGCACATGCCTGCCGGTTTCACCAAAAGTTTTGCCGAACGCCTGAACCAAGTGTGCAAGATCACCGTGAAAGAGGCCTTGCACGGAGAACCTGTTCTGCCGGGGCATGCTTACATTGCACCCGGTGACAGGCACCTGTTGCTTGGGCGAAACGGTGCCAATTACATTTGCCAGTTGTCCGATTCAGAGCCTGTGAACAGACATCGCCCGTCCGTGGAGGTGCTGTTCAGGTCTGGTCAGGAAATTTCGCCGCGTAACATTGTTGGCGTGATGCTGACGGGTATGGGCAAAGACGGCGCACAAGCCATGGCCGACATGAAAAAGGCCGGCAGCTACAATATTTGTCAGGACGAAGCCAGTTCCGTGGTGTTTGGCATGCCGCGAGAGGCCATTGCACTGGGTGCCGCCGACGAAGTGGTTGCTTTGGACCAGATCGCCAAACGTTTGCTGGATCACCTGTCGAAAATCGTCGGGCGTTCAGCTGTTCGGGTTTGACGTGCTCACAGTTGGTGTATCAAGCCAGTCCAGCAAGGTTTCAAGATCCATTGGGCGGGAAAACCAATAACCCTGCAGCCTGTCGCAGCCCATCTGGATCAGGCTTTCCCGCTGTTCCGCAGTTTCTATGCCTTCCGCATGAACAATCAAACCCAAGGCATGGGCCAGGTCAATGACGGCTTGTACAATCATGTGGCTGTTCTGGTCTTCCAGCAAATCCATCACAAAGCTTTTGTCGATTTTGAGAATATCGACAGGCAGTTGGCGAAGGTAATTCAGCGAGGCATAGCCCGTGCCAAAATCATCCATCGCAATCTGCGAACCCTCTGCCTTCAATTTTTTCAGGGCTTCCACCGTGCGTGCCATGTCGTCAATCGCGGCCGATTCTGTTACTTCGAACTCTATCCACTTCGGGTCAAGCCCCGCATTGCGAACAGCACTTCTCGCCTTGCCCGGAAAGTCCGGGTTCAGCAGTTGGCCTGCCGAACAGTTCACGGCGCACCACAACATATGCCCTTGTTTGTGAAGTTCAAGAACTTTTTTGCTTGCAGATTCAATCACCCAATCGCCCAGTGCATCGATCAATCCAGAATCCTCGGCCACACCAATAAATTCGCTGGGCATGATGCGACCAAGCTCGGGGTGTGTCCACCTCACCAACGCTTCAACACCACAAATACGGCCTGTTTTCAGGTCTTCCACGGGTTGAAAGTCCAGTACCAGTTCATTGCTTTCAATACCCTTGGCCAAACCCAATTCAATGGTTTTACGCCGCTTGGCCAGTTCGTGAATTTCCGGATCCAGCGTATTGAGCAATTCAAGGCCCAGAGATTCGATCACATGCGCCACCGACTGGGCATGGGTCACCAATTCTGCTGCGTGCTGGCCATGTACGCCGGGGCGTGCCAAGCCCATGCGCATCGTGGGTCGAACAGCAATGTTTTCCACCATGAACACCCGGTTCAGTTCAGCTTCAAGGCCGCACAGCGTATTTGCAACGCGCTCTGTTTCGTCGCTCCAATTCAGCTTGTTGGTCACCACCACCAGCACATTGTCGGACCATCTGCACAGAATGTCCTGCTTGAATGTATCCCGCACACGCTCCACAATTTTCTCCAGCATGTTGCGGCGAATACGTGGGTCTACTTCGGGGCGACGTGCCTGGTTTCTGGACACATTTACGCTGAGCAGGCACAGGTCGCTGTTCTCGCCTGAAGTGGTGCGAAGCCCGGACAAGGTCTTGACCAAGCCCTGGCGATTCAAAAAACCTGTGGCCGCGTCGAAATACACCGCACGGCGGTGTGCTTGCTCAAGCAGATGTTTTTCACGGCGCAGACGGTGGGTGTGAATTTCCCGGCGCACCACCGGGATAAGGCGTTCCGGGCGGGATTTTTCAACATAGTCGCGAACACCTTCGTGCATGGCTTGCACACCCAGTGCGTCAGAAGCCAGGCCGGACAACAAAATTGTTGGCGTATCGGGGCGCATTTCTTCAACCATGTCGATGGTTTTGTCGTGCGTCAAATGGGGCATTGAATAGTCGCAGATCACCAGATCCGGTTCTATGTCCTCGAGTGCCTGCCTTAAGCTGTCTTCGCTGTGTGCGTGGCTCACCATTGCGCCTGGCCAGGCGAGAATAATCTGACGTTTGATCAATAAAAAATCATCTTCGCTGTCGTCGACAACAATGATTCTGGGGGCGTCCTGTTCTGTGGTCATTGAAGGTTTTATGATGATGTTATAAGCAAAGAAACAGCCGACTTCCTGTATCCTGCACACTTCTGCAAAGGCTGTCTAGTCGGGCAATACACGAGAAAAGACATGAGCAAGGCATTCACCAAAGAAAATGATTCTGATTTTGAGGACGAAGGTCCTGATGCTGCACCAGCATTGCCTCAAGGTTTGAAAAATTACATCACCCCGCAAGGGTACCGCCGCTTGCGCGACGAGCTAACGCATTTGGTTAAAACGGAACGCCCGGAAGTGGTGGCGGTGGTGTCTTGGGCCGCCTCCAATGGGGATCGTTCCGAGAATGGTGATTACCTGTATGGTAAAAAGCGCCTGCGCGAAATTGATCGCCGCATTCGTTTTTTGACCAAGCGCACCGAAATTGCCGAAGTGGTAGATCCATGCACCCAGCAGGAACTGGAAAGTATTTTCTTCGGTGCCACAGTAAGCTACATCAACGGCAAAGGCGAGGAATTGACCGTGAAAATTGTGGGTGTGGATGAAGTGGATACCTCGAAAGGCCACATCAGCTGGATTTCCCCGGTAGCGCGCGCCTTGTTGAAAGCGAAAGAGGGCGATGTGGTGTATCTGATGACGCCGGGTGGTCGGGATGAGCTTGAGATTGTTGAAGTGCGGTATGTGATCGACTGAGTCGTGACTCTTGATCTGAACTGGAAGGGTCACCGCCGAGTGGGCTGTCTAAACCAGCAGGCGCAAGCAAGCGGGAATCCGCCTTCTCAGTGCGCCGTCGTGTCAGCCACCGGCAAACGCACCTTCGCAAAAGCGCGGCCTTTTACGCGGGTAACGCGCTCAACGTACTCAAGCTTGCGCAGCGCCATCAAAATGCGCGCCAAGTGCACACGGTCGGTGACCTGAATGGTGAAGTGCAACAGCTTGCGGTAAGCCGTTTCGTCGCTCATCGTCAGGTTGGTAATATTGGCCCCCGAATCCGAAAGTGTGGCCGCAATGGTGGCCAATGCGCCTTTCTCGTTCACGGCTTGCAAATCCACATTCACATCAAAGGGGCGGGTAATTTCAGGCGACCACTGCACATCGGTCCAGCGCTCGGGTTCTTTGCGAATTTGTTTGCGGGCGGTTTCGCATTCATCGGTATGAATGATCAGGCCCGAGCCTTTCCGCACATAACCAATGATGTGGTCACCGGGAATTGGCAAACAACACGGTGCACGTTGCACGGACATGCCTTCACCGCCGTGAATCATGATTGGGGCGCGTGTTTCGCCCGTGTTGCCAGAGGGCGAGTCAACGCGCGCATCGGCGCGACCCATCGCAATCAGCACACGGCGTGCCACCACCGGGGCCACTCGTCGGCCTGCACCAATGTCGGCCAGCAGTTCATCGCGGGTACTGACTTGAGAATCTTTTTGCAGGCGATCCCACACTTCGTTACTCAGGTTTTCCAGCTTGATCTGATCGGCCTCCAGTGCCTGCTCAAGCAACCTGATGCCCAGGCGCACTGTTTCTTCCAGGTTCATCGACTTCAGATAATGCCGAATTTCCGAACGGGCTTTGCCCGAACGCACAAACCCAAGCCACACCGGGTTGGGGCGGGAATGGGGGGCCGTGATAATTTCAACCACATCACCACTTTTCAGAATAGTACGCAGCGGCTCAATTACCTGGTTCACGCGCGCAGCAACACAGTGGTTGCCCACATCGGTGTGCACCGCATACGCGAAATCGACCACTGTTGCGCCCCGGGGCAGGCTCATGATTTTGCCGTTGGGGGTGAACACGTAAACGGCATCGGGGAACAGGTCCACCTTGATGTGTTCCAGAAACTCGGCAGAATCGCCCGTTTGGTTTTGAATATCCAGCAGGCTTTGCAGCAGGCGGTGGGTTTGGGTTTGAATATTATTCAGTGCCTCGCCTTCGCCTTTGTACAGCCAGTGCGACGCCACGCCTTTTTCAGCCACCTGGTGCATTTCTTCGGTGCGAATTTGAAACTCAACCGGTGTGCCATAGGGGCCCAAAAGTGTAGTGTGCAGGCTTTGGTAGCCGTTCAGCTTTGGAATTGCGATGTAGTCTTTGAATTTGCCCGGCACCGGTTTGAACAGTTGGTGCAGCATGCCCATGGCCATGTAGCAACCGGGCATGTCTTTCACCACCACGCGAAAACCGTATACATCCAGAACCTGAGAAAAGCTAAGGCGCTTTTCAATCATCTTGCGGTAAATGCCGTACAGCGCTTTTTCACGACCAAATACCTGGCACTCAATATTCGAGTCGTTCAGGCATTTTTCAACCGCTTCCAGAATTTTCCCGACCACTTCGCGGCGGTTGCCACGCGCAGCCAACACCGCTTTTTTCAGCACCTCATAGCGCATGGGGTAGGCATGCTGGAAGCTGAGCTCCTGAAGCTCACGGAAAATCTCGTTCAAACCCAAGCGATGGGCAATCGGTGCGTAAATTTCAAGGGTTTCAAGGGCAATGCGGCGTTTCTTGGCGGGGCTCATGATCTCGAGCGTTCGCATATTGTGCAAACGGTCAGCCAGTTTCACCAATATCACGCGCAGGTCGCGGGCCATGGCCAGCAACATTTTGCGGAAGTTTTCGGCCTGGGCTTCTTCGCGGGAAGAAAACTCCATTTTGTCGAGCTTGGAAAGCCCGTCCACCAAATCCGCCACCGAGCCGCCAAAGCGTTCGATCAGGTCTTCTTTGGTGGTGCCGGAATCCTCCATCACGTCGTGAAGCAGGGCTGCTTGAATGGCTTGGCTGTCCAGGCGCCAACTGGCGCACAGTTCAGCCACTGCTATGGGGTGGGTTACGTAGGGCTCTCCTGTGGCGCGGAACTGCCCCAAGTGTGCAACGTCAGAAAACTTGTAAGCCTCGCGAACGCGCCGGATCTCAGCCTCGGGCAAATATGCCGAGGCAAGTCCTATTAGCTGTGCGATAGAGACCACATCGGGTCGGTTTGGCTCAGGTTGAAGTTCTCTGGCTTGCATTGCCCCCCGCATTTTGTACCACTGTTACAACTTTACCTACGATCTTCTATTGTGCAGTTTTACTTCTGGTCGGGCAAGACGATATTGACTTCCAACATCTCCATATTGCCTTGTTTTTGAAGGTTAAACTTCACATCTTCCTGATCAATCTTGACGTATTTGGCAATGACTTGCATCAATTCGTCCCGCATTTGGGGCAAAAAGTCGGGGCCGTCCTGATCCACACGCTCGCGCGCGATAATCAGGGACAGTCGTTCTTTCGCAACATTGGCAGACTTTTTCTTCTCGCCAAACAGCATGCTGAGTAATGACATAACCTTAACCTCCAAACAAGCGCTTCAGCAGGCTGGGCTTTTCGTAGTCCACAAACTGCAGCGGTTTGGTTTCGCCCAGAAAGCGAGAAATACAGTCTTGGTAGGCCAACGCTGCATCGTTTTCTTCGGCGTGAATCACCGGCATGCCTTGGTTCGACGCCTGCAACACGGTTTCCGATTCAGGAATGACACCCAGCAGCGGCACTCGCAACAGGTCAGCCACATCCGAATAGCTTAGCATTTCGCCATCGGCCGCACGTTTGGCGGAATATCGGGTGATCAGCAGGTGTTCCTTCACAGGTTCGCCGCCTTCTTTGGCGCGTTTGCTCTTGGCTTGCAAAATGCCGATGATGCGGTCTGAATCGCGAACGGATGACACTTCGGGGTTGGTGACCACAATCGCTTCGTCGGCGAAGGTCAATGCCATCACCGCACCACGTTCAATGCCGGCCGGGCTGTCGCACACGATGTACTCGAACCCCATCTCGATCAGGTCTTTGATGACCTTCTCCACGCCTTCCTCGGTCAACGCGTCTTTGTCCCGGGTTTGGGATGCGGGCAAAATCGACAGCATGGGGCAGTGTTTGTCTTTGATCAGGGTTTGCTGCAAGTTGGCTTCGCCGTTGATCACATTGACCAAGTCGTAAACCACGCGGCGCTCGCAACCCATGATCAGGTCCAGGTTGCGCAAGCCCACGTCAAAGTCGATCACTACTGTTTTGAAACCACGCAGGGCCAGGCCTGCGGAAAAACTTGCGCTGGTGGTTGTTTTACCAACGCCACCCTTACCGGATGTAACAACAATGACTCGACTCACAAATGGTCTCCTAGCGGATGTTGATGGCCTTGAGCCGCAAAACTGCGGGCTCGCTGCCATGGTCAAGATGAATTAATGTGGGTTTGGATCGGTTTTCTTCAGGAAAACCGCCCTCGAATGTTAAGTAGTAACCAGCCACCGCTACCAGTTCCGCCTCGAAGCAGGTGGACACGATTCTGGCCTGCGTATCGCCCGCGGCACCAGCCAAAGCGCGGCCCCGCAATACACCGTAAACGTGTACATTGCCATCGGCGATGACCTCAGCCCCGGCAGACACCTGGCCCATGATCACCAGGTCGGCGCCTTGCGCGTAAATTTTCTGGCCACTGCGCACGGGTTGATCTATCACCATGGTGCGGCGCGCACTGTCAAATTCAGGCACTGTGGGGTGCGGCTGTGTGGCTTGGGGGGCGGGTTCAACGGTTTCTGTGTCACCGGATTCGTAACGCAGCCCAAGCTCTTCGGCTTGGGTTTCCAGCAGGGCGCTGTGGCCGCGAACTTCCACCAAGTGAACGCCAGCGGCTTTCAGCAAGTTAGCGTAGGTGCCCAGGCCAATGCCGTGCTCTATCAGTTCGGCCTCGGTCCAGGCCGAAAAATCCAGTACTGCGGGTTCCGCAGAATACACGCCAGGCGTTGGGCCAAGGCGTTTTTTCAGCGCATCTATGCTTTCTTGCAGGGGGGCAGGGCGCAGAGAAAAGGTAACCGCCTTTATTTTGGCAAACTTGATGTCAAGCGGAGCTGTGTTGGGTTTGTTCAAAGTAATCGGGTTCCGGGAAATCAGAAATAACAGCCAGCCAATTTTTCAGCCAATTTGACGAACAAAGCCCGAGCCGTGTGCCGGTCTCGGGCTTTCTGGAAAGCATTGCAGCCCGGTTTAGATGGGCACGCGTTTGAGCATCTCGATACCAATTTCGCCTGCTGCGATCTCGCGCAGGGCGGTTACGGTTGGTTTGTCTTTGTCAGACTTCACCTTGGGTGTGTGGCCTTGGGCCAGCATGCGGGCACGGTAAGTGGCGCACAGGGCCATGTCGAAACGGTTCGGGATCTTTTTCAAGCAATCTTCAACGGTGATGCGGGCCATCTGGTGTCCTTAAAGTCCAATACTTTTGAGTTGCGCCCCGTGGCGCGCCATTTGCTGGTTGAAACGGCAACGGGATGCGAAGACGATCGATTTCAGCTCCAAAAGAGCCTGTGTGAAATCATCGTTAAGGATAACATAATCAAAGCGCCTCGCCTGCTCGATCTCGAGTTGCGCTGCACCCATTCGCTTCAAAATTACCTCTTCAGTGTCGGTACCGCGCCCGCGCAGCCTTTTTTCCAGTTCTTCCATGCTGGGTGGAAGAATAAAGATGGAAACCACGTTTTCAACCTTGCGCACCACCTGCTCGGCACCCTGCCAGTCAATTTCCAGCAGAACGTCCCTGTCTATGGCCATTTGACCTTCTACCCATGCTCGCGATGTGCCGTAATAGTTGCCATGAACATGTGCCCACTCCAGGAAGCCGTCTTGGTCCCGAATGGATTCAAACTCATGTTGGGAAATGAAGTGGTAGTCTTTTCCGTCGGTTTCACCTGGCCGGGCTTTGCGGGTGGTATTGGAAATGGACAGGCCAATACCCTGAACTTCGGCAAGCAAGGCCTTGACCAAAGAAGACTTTCCCGCACCCGATGGTGCGCTGACAATAAAAAGGCTGCCTGAATACTGTGGGGTGTGTTGGGGTTGTGCAAGTTTGCTCATTCAGAAAGCAGCCAAATTGATTATCAATTCCCGATTTTAAGCCAAATGTGGGTCTGGTTACGCCAAATTGTGCGGCTGTAGTGGCTTCAGCGCAGAACTAAGTCTGAATTGAACTTGGCACAACCTTGGTGCACTCAGTGCTCCTTTCGGATGATCTGGAGAAAAAAATGCATCTACCCATTGCCGCACAATCGGCATCGACTGCCGTGGTTCCACAACCGCCAGAAATAACCTTTAACAGCGCAGGCAGTACCTTTCAAAGATCCGCATTTTCTATTTTCAAGCAGAGTTTCGGTCCGGTAAGTTACGCCGGGGATGAGGTGGCGGAATACGGCCAGATCTATGAGCCGTACAGGTCTACTAGTCAAGTCATCGATGGAACCATTTCGCTGTCGGGGTGCAGTGCTCTGGCGCGTGCTAAAAACTTGACGGTTCTCTCAAGAAAGTTGGGAGGCCGGTCAGCCAACAATAGATTAAGCGAAGTAAGCAGAGGATTACTGGCCGCAGTCAATCAAAGGGATGCAAGCAATGAGTCGCAGAAAATCGGCTCCAGGCTAATCGGTATGCAGTTTCAATTGGCTGGGTTGAGTACGACTCATACGGGCTATCAACCCGTTGGCCCTCTACGCCCGCGCATTGATGATCGCGGGTGCTTCGAGCACATTGGTGATCGACCTGCTCTTGCCATCTTGCGTGCGGGTATCTACGGCAGACCAGCGGTGCTGGCGAAGCGGGTGCAATTTCTGGAAGCCTGTCAATCAAGGGCTCAGCACTATCTAGCAGACCAAATCAGGGAGTGCGGCCAGAGCAGTGAGTTGTTTTCAGGTGAAGACCTGGTGCACAGGGCACGTTTGACCCTGATTGCAGCGCCCACGGACACGCTGAGGCAAAAATATAAACTGGCCACCGAAATACTCAAAGACATTGCAAAGCTTGATGACCATGCACGATTTGCCTTTCAACAGGTTTACGAAGCGCCCACAAGCAAGGGTATCAATTCCATCTTGGTCGAAGGTGCAGAATTTCAAAAGACTTGCAGGAATCTTCGTTCACTGTTGATTGAGTTCGGCAACCCGATTCCGTGAGACTGTAAGGCCTGGTTTATTCAATGTTTTGAATCTGCTCGCGGAATTGCTCCACCAACACTTTCAGGTCGATGCTGGCTTGGGTTTGGGCAATGGCGTGGGCTTTGCTACCCAGGGTATTGGCCTCGCGGTTCAACTCTTGGGTAACAAAATCAAGTCGCTTGCCAATAACCCCGCCTTTTTTCAAAATTCGGCGCACCTCGGTAAAGTGGGTTTGCAGGCGTTCCACTTCTTCTTTCACATCAATTCGCACACTGTGCAGGGCCACTTCGTGTTTGATGCGTTCTTCAAGGTCTTCCACGGTCAGGTGGCTGGCTTTGTCGGAAATTATTTTGTCGAAAGCATCGGTCATGCGTTCCCGAATTTTGCCTTCGTAGTGGGCCAAAAATTGTGGCAGCATGGGCAGCAGGCTGTTCACTATCGCTTCCATGCTGTCTACTTTTTCCATCAGCACGACAGCCAGGCCAGCGCCCTCGCGTTCGCGGCTTCGCTTTAAGGCATCAATAGCCTGGTCGCACAGGGTTGAAATGGTTTCCTGCAATTCCTCACTGCTTAAACTGTTGTCTTCCACCACGCCGGGCCAGTTCAGTACCTCGGTAATCCTGAAACCGTTGGCTTTTGGCAAGGCGCTTTGAATGCTGGCCTCTAGTGCACCCAGTTGGCGAACCTGTTCCAGGTCCACTTTGGGAATGCGTTTTTCCCCCTCAGCACGGCCCCAGGAAATTCGGCATTCCACTTTGCCACGGCTGAGCGCATTCATCAGTTTTTCGCGAATCAGCGGCTCAACCATCCGCAGGTCGTCGGCCATGCGAAAGTTCAGGTCCAGAAAACGGGAATTCACGCTGCGCAATTCCATGCTCAGGGTGCCCGCACGGGTGGTGCTTTGGGTGTTGGCAAAGCCTGTCATGCTGTGTACTGCTGCGGTGTTTTTGCTGTCCTTGCTCATTTGCGGCCTGTGCGTGTGTGTCAGTGGTGCATGGATTGTAAACTCTGGGCTGGTGCTTGTTTTCTGTGGGGGTGTGTTTGTCGGGTCGAATCATTGCCCATTTGGACATGGATGCCTTTTACGCCAATGCCGAATTGGTGCGTAACCCAGCCTTGCGGGGCTTGCCTGTGGCCGTGGGTGGCCGCCGGGGCATGAGGCCCGTGCCAGGTCAACAGTTCCCGACACTTGCGCAGTACGAAGGGCGCGGGGTGTTGACCACAGCCAACTACGAGGCCCGCGCACTGGGCTTGCATTCAGCCATGCCCACCATGAAGGCAGCCAAGTTGGCACCCCATGCCATTTTATTGCCTGCTGACTTTGACTGGTACAAAACGCTCTCGCGTCAATTCAAGGCAGCAGTGCGTGAACTTGCACCAAATATAGAGGACCGGGGAATTGATGAAATTTATATTGATTTGACCGAAGAAACGGGCGGGAATTTTGACGCAGCCATTGAGCTGGCGCGACAAATGAAGCGTGCGGTCACCGAGGCCACCGGCGGCATGACCTGCTCGGTGGGTTTGTCTGAAAACAAGCTGACCTCAAAAATAGCTTCCGACCTTCAAAAGCCTGATGGCTTGAGTGTTGTCAAGCCGGGACAGTTTCAGGAAGTCATTTGGCCACTTTCCGTGGGCAAAATAAACGGTGTAGGTCCCAAGGCACAGGAAAAGCTGAGGGCCCTGGGGGTGAACACAATTGCCGAGTTGGCTGCGCAGCCAGTGGCCTTGCTTCGCGAAGGTTTTGGTGAAAGTTGTGGGCTCTGGATGCACGAAAGTGCACATGGTGTTGATCGCCGGGAAGTGAGCCTGTATTCCGAGCCCAAAAGCATCAGCCGCGAAACAACGTTTGAGAGCGACATGCATGTGCGCAGGCAGCGCGACCAATTAACCCTGGTGCTTGTTCATTTGGCCGATAAATTAGCACGAGACCTTGCCCGCAAGCAGCGGCTAGCCAAAACAATTGGCGTGAAAGTGCGCTTTGCCGATTTCAAATCGCTGACCCGCGATGTGACGAGCGGCGAGATTGTTTTCTCAGCCGATGATATTTTGAGTGCTGCGCGAACCTGCCTGAAGAAAATTCCTTTTGAGGAAAAAGGCTCGCATTCAACCATTCGTCTCTTGGGCATTCGGGCAAGCCAGTTAATTAGCCCGGCTGACGCAGCGCTCAAGGGGCAGGCTCAGTTGTTTCTCGACCTGGAAGATGCGCCATAATGCGTGCACGATAAATGTTTATGCACCGGAGAATTTGAATGAACACCACCACAGCCCGCCCCGATGGCCGCAATCCCCATGCCTTGCGCAACATCAGCCTTGAGCGCAGTTACACCAAACATGCCGAAGGTTCGGTCATGGTTCGCTTCGGGGACACCCATGTGCTGTGCACTTGCAGCGTTGAAGACAAAGTGCCCGGTTTTTTGAAAGGCCAGAACCAGGGCTGGTTGACTGCTGAATACGGCATGCTGCCCCGTTCCACCCATACCCGCATGGACCGTGAAGCCGCGCGTGGCAAGCAAAGTGGCCGCACACAGGAAATTCAGCGTTTGATTGGTCGCGCTTTGCGTGCAGCAGTTGATTTGAACAAACTGGGTGAACGCACCCTGAAAATTGATTGCGATGTGATTCAGGCCGACGGAGGCACGCGCACGGCATCCATTACTGGTGCCATGGTGGCGGTGGCTGATGCAATTGGCAAGCTGGTGGCCAGTGGCGCCTTGGCTGAAAGCCCGATCAAGCAGTTTGTTGCAGCGGTTTCAGTGGGGGTGGTCAATGGGCAGGTGGTGCTTGATTTGAATTACGACGAAGACTCCACCTGCGAGACTGACCTGAACGTGGTGATGACCGAGAAAGGCGGGTTTGTGGAAGTGCAGGGCACGGCTGAAGGCGACGCCTTTAGCCGCGATGAATTGAATGGCATGCTCGATTCCGCAGCAGCCGGCATTGCAGAATTGGTTCGCTTGCAAAAAGCGGCGTTACTGGCATAAGGAATGGAAGCAATGGCGCTGAACAATGAATGGGTGCTGGCCAGCGGCAACAAGGGCAAGCTGCGCGAATTTCAAGACCTGTTTGCCCCTTGGGGCGTGAATTGGATTGCCCAAAGCGAGCTGGGTGTGTCCGACGCGGACGAGCCCTTTCACACTTTCGTTGAGAACGCGCTGACCAAGGCCCGCCACGCCAGCAGGCTGACAGGCCGCCCCGCACTGGCCGATGATTCCGGTTTGTGCGTGCCCGCGATTGGCGGTGCGCCGGGTGTGTTGTCTGCCCGCTATGCCACCTTGTTTGGGCAGGAAAAAAGCGATGCCAATAACAATGCCTGCCTGGTCGAACAACTCAAAGGCATTGAAGACCGCCGCGCCTATTTTGTGTGCGCCATGGTGTGGGTGGCCCATGCTGACGACCCCACACCCACCATCGCCCAGAAAATGTGGTGGGGTGAGGTAATTGAAGTACCCCAAGGTGAACACGGGTTTGGCTACGATCCGCACTTTTGGTTGTCTGATCACCAATGCACTGCTGCGCAAATGCCCAAAGACTTGAAGAACAAAGTCAGCCACCGGGCGCAGGCCACGCTGGCCTTGTTGCTGGAATTGCAGCAGCGCCTGGATCTAAAGAAAGCAGGCGGCTAAATGGAGCAGAACAAAGGCAAAGGCGGCTTACCTTCGGCCACATCATTGGTTACATCGGTCGATAACCTGGTGGGCCGTGTGTTCATGCCCAGCGAGCTTCGTTTTGCTGCCATGCCGCCGCTGGCACTTTACATTCACCTGCCCTGGTGTGTGCGCAAGTGCCCTTATTGCGATTTCAATAGCCACCTGGCACCAGAAAGCAGGCTGCGTGAAGTGGGTGTGCCGCTTGTGTCTGACACAAACCATGCGCCCACTGGTGAGCAAGGTTTTGCAGAATCACTGCCCATCGACCTGCAACGCCGCTACCTGAATGCGCTGGTGGCTGATCTTGACCATCAACTGCCCAAAATTTGGGGCCGCAAACTGTATTCAATTTTTATTGGTGGTGGCACGCCCTCCCTGTTTTCCCCCGAATTGATCGATGACTTGCTGGGTGCTGTGCGTGCCCGGTTGGGCATGCCGCAAAGCGGTGAAATTACCATGGAAGCCAACCCCGGCACCTTCGAGCAAGCCCGGTTTGAAGGGTTTCGCAAGGCTGGGGTGAGCCGCTTGTCTATTGGTGTTCAAACCTTCTCTGATTCTCACTTGAAAGGTTTGGGCCGGGTGCACAACAGTGGGCAGGCCGTAGCCGCGGTGCGCAGTGCCGTGGCTTTGTTTGATGAGGTGAATATCGATTTAATGTACGCCTTGCCCCACCAAAATGTGGAGCAGGCGCTGGCCGATGTGGCGCAAGCTGTGGCACTAAACAGCACCCACCTTAGCCTGTACCAGTTGACGATGGAACCCAATACCCTGTTTGCGGCCAAGCCACCTCCTTTGCCGGATGACGACACCCTGATCGACATTGAGGAGGCTGTTCAAAAATCTGCGAAGGCCGCAGGCTTTGAGCAATACGAAATTTCAGCCTTTGCCAAACCCGGGCACCGCTGCCAGCACAACCTGAACTACTGGGGATTTGGCGATTACCTGGGTATTGGTGCGGGCGCGCACGCAAAAATAAGTTACCCCAATCGCATCGAGCGCGAAACCCGCCACCGCAACCCCATGGCTTATATGGAAGAAATGGAAGGTGCTGCACAGCCTTTGGAGGTGCGAACTTTGGCAGTAAAAGAGCTGCCCTTCGAGTTCATGCTGAATGCTTTGAGGTTGGCCGATGGTGCACCTGAAAGCTGGTTTGTAGAGCGTTGTGGCCGGCCATTAAACGACTTGCAAAAACCGCTGAAACAGGCGCTTGCGAAGGGTTTGGTCGAAACCCAGCCTGGCCTGTTCAAGCCCACAGAACTGGGTTTTCGTTTTCTGAATGACCTTCAGGAAATGTTCTTGGCCAGTTAAGTAGCCAGGCTGACTTAATTCAAGTGGCGTGTTTCGGGCCGTTCGATAATGCTGGAAACGCTTTTGAAATGCAGCCCCCAATCGGCCTGCCCGCAGGTTTTAATTAACAAATCAGCGAAGCCGTGCTGCAATTGCTCGGCCATTCGCATCTCGAACCCCTTGCCACTGCTTGCCACCAGCTTCAACACCAAATCGGTGTTGTGCGCCTCGCCGCTGGGGCGCAGTTCAATTTGAGTAATTAAAAGTGGATCCGAACCCAGCGGGGTGGTGGTGTTTTTGTCTTGAAAAGGGCTTTTGAAGTCGGCTGAGTACAGCGACACCTCCCGACTCATTTCCAACAGCGCTTTGCGGCCAGCATCGTTCAAAGGGCGGTCGCTGGCCAGCAATTTCTGCATCATTTCATCCAGGCTGGGTATCAACATGCTCACCATGCGGCGGGTAAGCCAAACCCGCACTTCCTGATTTTCTGCAGAATTGATTCGCATCAGGATACGATCATGCTCGGGGGCGTATGCAACCTGGAGTTGTTTGATTTGCATGGCAGCGTGCTTGAAAAATAGTGCATGTCATTTGTGTTGGCGCTATCTTGAAATCACCACGGTCGCCCACACATACCTGTCATCGGTATTGTGACTCAAAATTGTTAAAAAGGGTTTGCACACATGCGTTTAGATCGACTGACCACCAAGTTTCAGGAAGCTTTGGCTGATGCTCAAAGCCTGGCCGTGGGAAAAGACAACCCCACTGTTGAACCTGCACACGTGTTGTTGGCCATGCTCAAGCAGGGCGAGGGTTCGGTTCGGGGTGTAATCAGCAAGGCGGGCGGTAACCCGCAGGTGCTGATCAAAGGCGTAGAGGCCGAGGTGAACAACCTGCCGCAAGTGGCCAACAATGCAGGGCAAATTCAGATTGGCAGCAAGTTGCAAGCAGCCTTGAACCTGACCGACAAAGAAGCGCAGAAACGTGGCGATCAGTTTATTGCCAGTGAACTTTTTTTGCTTGCGTGCCTGCAAGACAGCACTGGCTTGGCCAAAGTAATGAAAGAGGCTGGCTTGAATGCCCAGTCGCTGAATACCGCCATTGAACAGGTGCGCGGCGGCACAGCGGTGGACAGTGCCGAAGGCGAAAGCCAGCGCGAGGCTTTGAAAAAATACACCATCGATTTAACCGAACGTGCCCGGATGGGCAAGCTTGACCCTGTGATTGGGCGAGACGACGAAATTCGCCGCGCCATACAAATTTTGCAACGCCGAACCAAAAACAACCCGGTGTTGATTGGCGAGCCCGGCGTGGGTAAAACCGCCATTGTGGAAGGTTTGGCCCAGCGCATTGTGAACGGTGAAGTGCCGGATACATTGAAGAGCAAGCGCGTGTTGGTGCTCGACATGGCGTTGTTGTTGGCTGGTGCAAAGTACCGTGGTGAGTTCGAAGAACGTTTGAAAGCCGTGCTGAAGGATGTGGCTGCTGATGAAGGCCAAACCATTGTGTTCATCGACGAAATTCACACCATGGTGGGTGCAGGCAAAGCCGAGGGCGCAATTGATGCAGGCAATATGCTGAAGCCCGCACTGGCCCGTGGCGAATTACATTGTATTGGCGCCACCACGCTGGATGAATACCGCAAGTACATTGAAAAAGACGCAGCGCTGGAGCGCCGTTTTCAAAAGGTGCTGGTGGGCGAGCCCAGTGTTGAAAGCACTATTGCCATTCTGCGTGGCCTGCAAGAACGTTATGAATTGCACCACGGTGTTGACATCACCGACCCGGCCATTGTGGCTGCGGCCGAGCTTTCACACCGCTACATCACTGACCGTTTCTTGCCTGACAAGGCGATTGATTTGATCGACGAAGCGGCGGCACGCGTCAAAATGGAAATCGATTCCAAGCCCGAGGAAATGGACAAGCTGGATCGCCGAATCATTCAGCTGAAAATTGAACGTGAGGCTGTCAAGCGTGAACAGGATGATGCGTCCAAGAAGCGCCTGGCTTTAATCGAAGAAGAAATTGTTCGGCTTGAGCGCGAGTACGCAGATCTGGATGAAATCTGGAAAAGCGAAAAGGCAGCAGTGCAGGGCAGTGCAGCCATCAAGGAGGAAATCGATCACATTCGTGCGGAAATTGAGCAGTGGAAACGCAAGGGTGATTGGCAAAAAGTGTCTGAACTTCAGTACGGCAAAATGCCTGCACTCGAAAAGAAGTTGAATGATGTGAAAGAAAACGAAGGTGGCGATGGTGTGGCCAATAAGAAACCGAACCGTTTGCTGCGCACGCAAGTGGGTACTGAAGAAATTGCAGAAGTTGTTAGCCGTGCAACCGGCATTCCGGTGAGCAAAATGTTGCAGGGCGAGCGCGACAAGTTGCTGCAAATGGAAGCAGCCTTGCACATGCGCGTTGTGGGGCAAGATGAGGCCGTTACTTTGGTTTCTGATGCCATTCGCCGTTCCCGTGCCGGGCTCTCCGACCCCAACAAGCCTTTGGGTTCGTTCCTGTTTTTGGGGCCAACAGGTGTGGGTAAAACTGAATTGTGCAAGGCCTTGGCCGGCTTTTTGTTTGATTCAGAAGACCATTTGATTCGAATCGACATGAGCGAGTTCATGGAAAAGCACACCGTGAGCCGCTTGGTCGGTGCGCCCCCCGGGTATGTGGGTTACGACGAAGGCGGCTACTTAACCGAGGCTGTTCGCCGCAAGCCCTACAGCGTAATTTTGCTGGATGAAGTTGAAAAAGCGCACCCCGATGTATTCAACGTGTTGTTGCAGGTGCTTGATGATGGTCGTTTGACTGACGGGCAAGGCCGCACTGTCGACTTCAAAAACACAGTAATTGTGATGACATCGAACTTGGGTTCGCATGAAATTCAGCGCTTGGCTGGGCAAGATGGTGAGGTGATTAAAGCTGCGGTGATGGACGAAGTGAAGGTGCATTTCCGCCCGGAATTTATTAACCGGGTGGATGAGCTGGTGGTATTCCATGCCTTGGACAATGTGCACATTGCAAACATTGCACGTATTCAGTTGCAGCGTTTGCAGCAGCGTTTGGTCAGTCGCGACATGCGTTTGGAAGTGAGTGAGGCGGCACTGCTTGAAATCGTAAAGGCTGGATTTGACCCTTTGTATGGCGCACGCCCCTTGAAGCGGGCCATTCAGCAAATCATCGAAAATCCAGTGTCGAGGATGATTCTTGAAGGTAAGTTTGGGCCGAGTGATGTGGTGCCGGTTGATTTCAAGGATGGTGCATTTACGTTTGAACGCGTGGTGCACTAACAGCCTTCTTCGGAGCCGCTTCGCGCCCAATCCATTCCGAAAGGAATTGATGCGAACACGCAATTGCGTTTCGCATGCCCCAAGCGAGCAATCAAGAAGGGATCAAAGCCCGCCAAGGCGGGGTGACGCAGCACGCTCGGTGAGTGTGTAGTCTCAATGCGCCGCCGCGTACATTGCCTCACCCGCTTCAACTGGGTTGCCGGTTTTGTTGAAAGTGTCCAGCCACACGCCATAGTTGTGAACTGTTGGGTCTTGCCATGGATGAAAACCGGGCTTGAAGTAATTCAATAACTTCGGCAGCAGACCGCTGTACAAGCCCTTGGGACCAAGCAACCACACCAGCCCTTTGGTGTACATTTTGAAACGCACCCAGCCCTTAAAACCATCCGTTCCCAAAATAACCCAGGTAAACACAAGCGTGTGCAAAGTAAAGTTGAACATGGCATGCGCCATGGCCAGGCTACGTTGGAAGTAACCCACTTTGGCCACCTTTTGCATCACATCAAAGGCTACAGCCTTGTGTTCCATTTCTTCAACGGCATGCCACGCCAGCATTGCACGAACGCGATGGTCGGCGCCAGCCATTACCTCTTTGCGCGCAAAAAACATCTCGGCCATCATTGCTGTGAAATGTTCCAGCGCCGCGGTCATGGCCAGGTTGTATTCTGGTGAAAGCACCTTCAAGCGGTGGTTCATGATTTTCGTGATCACGTGCAACAGTTTGTTCACCGGCACGCCTTGTTGTTTCAGGCGCTGGTTGTAATCGGTGTGTACCTTGCCGTGCTGGCCTTCTTGAAATGAAAAATCTTTCACCGCTTGCAGCAGTTCGGGATCGGTAATTTTGTCTTTGAAATTGCGCACGCTCGAAATGAAGTAACGTTCCCCGTCCGGGAAGCTCATTTGCACGCCGTCAATAACACGCGTTTTAAAAGGGTCTCCAGCCATCCAGTACTTCGGAATGTCACCGTCGGTGATCCCGAAATCCAAATCTTTGCGAACCACAATGTCTTCTTTGTACGATGTTGATGTCATAGCGGCCTCCTGCTACTTTTGTTCCAATAAAGATTACCGAATCACCACATCACACGATATGATTTGAAATGACAAAAAAGGAAGAATTCACGACATCGTGAAAAAATCTGATCACAGGAGACCGGGTGGAAACCATCAATTTTCAAATGCTTGCCAGCTTGGCGAATGCTGCGCGGCGGTGCGAGATTGACTTGAACAGTGTGATGCAGGAACTGAAACTTGAGATTGACATGACTGGCGACCCCCGCAGAAGAATGTCATTGTCCTGTTTCAATTCGCTATTCATGGCGGTGGATTCGCGCGACCCCAGCCACCACTTTCCTTTGGTATTTGGCGATTCTTTCAACTTCGATGGTTTGCCAGAACTGGCGACTTTCGTGACCAGTGCGTCCACCCCGCAGGAAGCCATGCGTGTTCTGGACTGGTCCCCCAAATTGCTGCATCCCAATTTGCATTTCAAGACGGAGCACCTTGGGCATGAGCTGGCGCTGGATGTCATGGTTCCAGACGCCAGTGAAATGCACAAAGATTTGCCAGGATTTGTGGAGGCCACCATGTCAGCGGTGTTGAAATTTATCCGTTTGCTTAGTCCGTATGAACAATTGATCAAGCGCATCGAGTTCAAGCATTCGCCTTTAACCGACATGGCGGAATATCAGTTTTTATTGAAAACCGAAGTGCATTTTGAGCAGGCGCACAACCGCTTAATCGTCGATTCTTCTGCACTTGACTTGCCTTTGCCCGGTGGCATTCCTTCAGCGCATCACAAGGCGCAGGCGGTAATCCTGAACCGCCTTCTGCCCGATGTGGAGGAACAAACGCTTGAAAAACAGATTCGGCGTTTGTTGAAATCCAGGCTTAGCTTGTTGGGCGAACCGATGGACGTGATCAGTGAACTGTTGAAGATTCACCCACGAACCCTGCAGCGCCGATTGAAAAACGAAGGGAGTTCTTATGTAGACCTGTTAAGCAGCGTGCGCCATGAATTGGCCTGTGAAATGCTGCGGGGTTCTGTGATGGACATTGAAACCATTGCAGCCAATCTGGGGTATTCCGATCGCCGCAGTTTCACAAGTGCCTTCATGAAATGGCAGGGTGTTTCACCCAGAGAATTCAGAAATCAGCATTGAAGTCAGTCAACCATGTTTGGTGCCTGCATTTCATGTTTAAATTTTGAATACTTTTGTTTACTTGATTCATGGAGCTTTCGATGACCCCCACCACCGACATTTGTGATGCCAACGAAGACAAAATTGCTGCAGGTACGCTGCGTGTTGTGGAGCCCATGTTTCAAAGCTGGGGCATGAAGGCGCAGTTCATGGGACAGGCGCACACCTTGAAAGTGTTTGAAGACAATTCCCTGGTACGAAGTGCACTTGAAAAAGACGGGCAGGGCAAAGTGCTGGTGGTCGACGGTGGTGGCAGCATGCGCTGCGCCTTGGTCGGCGGGAACTTGGGCATGCTGGCTGAGAAAAACAACTGGGCAGGAATTGTGGTTTATGGTTGTGTGCGCGACACGCTGGAGCTGGACGAATGCGAGGTAGGCATTCGTGCCCTGGCCGCGCATCCGATGAAAAGTCAGAAGTGTGGCACTGGCCACGAAAACATTGATGTGGCGCTAAGTTTTACAACTGTGCGTCCCGGCAATTGGGTGTATGTCGATGAGGATGGGGTGCTGATTTCTGACAGCGAACTGGCCTGAAAAGTAATGTGCACCTGCACGGTTTAGAGTGTGTCCTCTTTTTCATTTAGAGAAAATGTATTTCACATCGTGATTAAAGTTGTTTAAGTATTTGATTTTAAACGATACGAAAAAAAGTCTTGTATAAGATATAACTCTTGTTGCTCTGCGAAATGATCTGTAAGATACGGTTCATCACCTGATCGACGCCACTTGCCGGAGTGATACCCGCAAAAAATCTGCGAGGCGCACGCAAGAAGCCCATCAAGCGAACCGTTTTCTTTTTCTATTGCCTTTGAGGACATCACAATGAAATCTTTTGACCAACAGGTTCAAGAACTTAACAAAGACTGGGAAACCAACCCACGCTGGAAGCTGGTAAAGCGCGGCTACAAAGCCGAAGACGTGGTGCGTCTGCGTGGTTCACTGCAGCCAGAGTACACGCTGGCCAAGCGCGGTGCGGAAAAGCTGTGGGAAAAAGTAAACGGTACAGCCAAGAAAGGCTACGTAAACGCCTTCGGCGCGATCACTGCTGGCCAGGCCATGCAGCAAGCCAAAGCCGGTCTGGAAGCAGTTTATCTGTCAGGCTGGCAAGTTGCTGCTGACGGCAACAGCTCTGAAACAATGTACCCAGACCAGTCTCTGTACGCATACGATTCGGTGCCAAAAATGGTTCGCCGCATCAACAACACCTTCCAGCGTGCTGACGAAATTCAGTGGAAGAACATTTGCGACGGCAAAATGAAGGCCGATGACGCAATTGATTACTTCCTGCCCATCGTTGCAGACGGTGAAGCTGGTTTCGGTGGTGTTCTGAACGCCTATGAACTGATGAAAAACATGATTGCCGCTGGTGCAGCTGGCGTTCACTTCGAAGACCAATTGGCTGCTGTAAAAAAGTGCGGTCACATGGGCGGCAAGGTTTTGGTTCCAACTGCTGAAGCCATTCAAAAGCTGATTTCTGCACGTCTGGCTGCTGACGTAATGGGTGTTCCTTCTATCGTGTTGGCCCGTACCGACGCGGAAGCTGCCAACCTGCTGACTTCTGATTTCGATGCAAACGACCAGCCATTCCTGACAGGCGAACGCACTCCCGAAGGCTTCTACCGGGTGAAGAACGGTCTGGAACAAGCCATCAGCCGTGGTATCGCTTACGCCCCATACGCTGACCTGGTATGGTGTGAAACAGGTACACCCGACATCGGTTTTGCCCGTGAATTCGCCCAGGCTGTTCTAGAAAAGAACCCAGGCAAGCTGTTGAGCTACAACTGCTCACCTTCTTTCAACTGGAAGAAGAACCTGAACGACAGCCAGATCGCTTCCTTCCAGGAAGACCTGTCAGCCTTGGGTTACAAGTACCAGTTCATCACATTGGCTGGTATTCACGTCAACTGGTACAACACATTCAAGTTCGCCAATGCGTACGCGCAAGGCGAAGGCATGAAGCATTATGTCAATATGGTTCAAGAACCTGAGTTCGCAGCACGCGAACAGGGTTATACTTTTGTATCTCACCAGCAAGAGGTAGGCGCAGGTTACTTCGATGACGTAACAACTGTGATCCAGGGTGGCGCTTCTTCAGTAACAGCCTTGAAAGGCTCTACGGAAGAAGAACAGTTCCACTGATTTGCTGGTTGAACTGGATTTGTCGGCAATCTTGGCAGTCTCCCACCCCAAGAGGGGTGGATAGGTTGGCCGACTGAAGGGGGAGAGGAGACAAGCTCAAAAAAATCAAATCAAGAGATTTTTCCCCTTGCTGGGCCTTTACAAAAGGCCCAACAGCGAGTGCTGAAGCCCGGTAAGAAACTTGCCGGGCTTTTTATTTGAATGTACTGATCGCATGCATCAGTACGTTTGAAACGGAATGAAGTTGTTGGGCCACCCGCGTGTTGTGTTGTGCGGCCTGGGTATTTTCTTCCGTCATTCTTGCCACGCGTTCTACGTTTTGACTGATTTGAACACTGACCTGCGATTGTTCTCCCATGGATACCGCAATGGTTGCAATCGCTTCCGATACCCGTTCGGAATTTTCTTGAATATCCAGTATGGTTGCATTCACCTTATTGGCTTGGCTTAAACCCGTCTGCACCAACTTCACAGAGTGGTCCATGCTGCCAACCGCACCTTGCGTCATACGCTGAATATCGTAAATCATGCTGGAAATTCGGTGGGTGGCAGTTTTGGTTTGCTCCGCCAGTTTTCGAACTTCGTCGGCAACCACTGCAAATCCACGACCATGGTCACCAGCTCTGGCGGCTTCAATTGCGGCATTCAAGGCCAGCAAATTGGTGTGGTCTGCTATTTCAGTGATCGTTGAAATAATTTCGGAAATGTCGTTTGATCGGGCCCCAAGTGTTTGAACCGTTGACGCACTTTCATTGACTGATTGCGCTATCCGTTCAATGCCGCCAACCACTTGGTTCAGTGTTGTAATACCACTTTCAGCGGCGTTTCTGGCTGTTTGTGCGGTGTTGCTTGCCTGCAGTGTATTTTCTGAAATGTGGGAAATGCTGACTGTGAGTTCCTCTACCGCAGCAGCCATGGTCGACGTGGCTTCCGCTTGTTCGTCACTGGCCTTGGCCATTGCCTGCGACAGGCTGGACACCTGGTTTGAATTGGTGTCCAGTTCTTGGGCCGATTGACGAATGCCGTTGATCAATACCCGCAGATTGGTTTGCGCTTTCGACAGCTCAAGCAAAAGAATGTCGATTTCGTCATGGCCTCGGGTTTGAATGGTTCGGCTAAGCTGGCCATTGGCCAGTTCGCGAATGTACTGGTTGGCGGTTGCAAGTTTGGTTTGCAGCAGCTTGCTTAATCTGAGCGTGATCAACACGCCTGCAAGAATGGACAGCATCACGACAATGCCCACCGCCCACAAGGAGTTTGTGTAGGTTTGAATGGATTGCTTTGTTCTTTTCTCCAACATGGCTTTTTCAGTCAATTCAACCTGGTCGAGCAAGGCTTGCATTTTGTCCATGATGGGTTTGCCAGACATGGCTGCAAAAATGTTCAGAAAATCCGATTGATCAATTTCACCGTTGTTCAGGCTTTGGCGCAACTTGATGGTTTCGTCAATTGAAAAGGTCAGCCAGGGTGCGTAAAGCGTTTGCAGTTCATCAACCCAGGCCATTGATTCGGCTGATTCAGCCTTGCGTTGCGAAAGAGAATCAATCTTTTCCTGATATCGTTTTTTGCCGAATTTGTAAGTCGACAGATAGGAGTCCTGACCGGTCAGCAAATATCCCCGTTGGCCAGATTCGATAAATACAAGGCTTTCACGAATGGCGCTGACATGTTGCAATGTAGTAAAACTTTCAGTGTTGTTCAGCCCGCTGACCTGAATGCGTTGCATGTTCCACAAGCCCAGACCACCCCCTATGGCGGCAGAAGCGATCAACATGGCAAAGCCAAGCAACATTTTTGATTGTATGGTTCGAAGCATTGGAATTCCTGCATGGCGATAGTTGAAACTTTTTCAATTATCAGCAGTTCAATTGCCTTTCAAAGCCTTGAAATGCGGGGTGGTTTTGCACCCCGTCATTTGCAAAAATTCATCAAATTGAAACAAAAAAAAGATAGGGCAAATTTCGTTAAAGAGTGTGAAGGCAGCGGAATTATTCTGTCTTGAATACTTTGACTGAATTCATCATGGATTGCGATACGCTGGACAGGTGTGTTGCAACCTGTGTGTTCTGCTGGGCTGAGGCGGTGTTTTCCTCGGTCATTTGCGCCACACGTTCCACGTTTCGGCTAATTTCAATGCTCACATTCGATTGTTCTTTCATCGAAATTGCAATTGCGGCAATCGCCTCGGACACTTTGTCTGAATCGGCTTTGATTTTCTGAATGGTCACATTGACCACATCGGCTTGATCAATCCCTTCCTTAACAAGTTGAACCGATGTGTCCATTGCTGTGACAGCGCCTTGCGTGATACTTTGAATTTCACTGACCATGCCAGAAATACGATCAGTAGAGGCCTTGGTCTGCTCTGCCAGCTTGCGCACTTCATCGGCCACTACTGCGAAGCCTCGGCCCTGTTCACCGGCTCTGGCCGCCTCTATGGCTGCGTTAAGTGCCAGCAAATTTGTGCGGTCTGCGATTTCAGTAATCGCAGACACAATTTCTGAAATATCAGCGGACTGTTTTTCCAGTGATTGAACCGCGGCAGCACTTTTTTCCACTGCACGGGCAATTCGTTGAATACCGTTAACCACTTCGCCCAAGGTAACCATGCCATTGTCGGCAGATTCTTTGGCGGCATTGGCGGTGTCAGTGGCCTCACTGGAGTTCTCGGAAATCTGGGAAATACTAACGGTCAGTTCTTCAACTGCAGCCGCCATTGAGGATGTGGCATCAGCTTGCTCCAAGCCCGCATTGGCCATGGTGGAAGACGATTCCTTTACCTGCGTTGCGCTGCTGCTTAGTTCAAGGGCTGATTGGCGAATGCCGTCAATCAGTTTGCGCAGATTGTCCTGTGCCTTGGCCAGTGCTGTCAGCAACTGATCCACTTCGTCGTTATTGTTGCTTTCGATTTGGCTGTTCAAGTGTCCGTTTGCCAAGGCGTTAATGTGTTTGTTCGCAACGCCCAATTTTGATTGCAGCAGCTTGATGAGGCTCAGTGTTGCCATAACGCCGATCAGCAGCGACAGTGCCAGCGACGTCCCTACGCTCCACAGGGCAGTGTTGTAGGCAGAGTTACTTTCTTTCTTTCGCTTTTCAAGCAGGCCCAATTCCTCTTGCTCGATTTCACCGATCAGGCCACGCATTTTGTCCATGATCGGTTTGCCGGAAAGTGCCGTATAACGGTTCATGAATTCTGTCTGATCAATTTCCTGGCGACTCAAGCTGCGGCGAATTTCAATGGTTTTGTTGATGGACAGGTTAAGCCAGTTGCCATACATTTCCCGCAGTGCTTCAAGGCGTTCGGTTTGCGCGGCATTGTCAGATGTCAATTGGATGACCTGATCGAACTGCGTCTCGATTTCTGCGATGCCTTGGTTGTACGGTTCAAGGTAGGTGTCATAGCCCGTGACCGAAAAGCCTCTTTGCCCGGTTTCAATGTTGACCATGGATTCCCTGATCGAGGCCACGTCGCGTAACACGCGGCGTGTGTGTTCGTTAATTTCTGCAGATTCCCTGATTAGCTTTGCATTTCCCAGGCCCAATGCGCCAGTCACCAGCCCCAAGGCGATGACGACTGCAAATCCGGCTCCGAGTTTTGCGCGAATACTCTTCAACATATTTCTTCCTCTTGGTTAAATGGTTTGACCCATTTCAAAGTATCGTCAATGTTTAAAAGTTAAAGTATCTCTAAATTGGGGGGTTACCATTTTTGGTATTTTTTTATTGGGAATGCTTTGTGGCGCTGTTGTTTTGCGCATCGAGAAGAATCTGGATTAATGTTTCTTTCTTGAAGGGCTTTATCACATGCTCGCACATGCCTGCATTCAGCAGTGCAACTCGATCCTGTTCACTGGCTGACGCGGTGACCGCGACAATAGGAGGCGCTGCGTTACCCATTTTTTCCCGAATTTGACGGGTGGCCTCAAACCCGTCCATTTCAGGCATTTGAAGATCCATCAACACAATGTCAAATTGTTCGGACAAACAGGCCTGAACTGCCTCGATGCCGTTCACGGCCAGGCTCACTTTCGCACCCCATTTTTTGAGCATTTCAGAGGCAACAATGCGGTTGAGTTTGTGGTCGTCAACCACCAACACATTTTTTTTCAACAAGGGGGGGGCAGCAGGCCCTTGGTCTGTTGATGCAGGCTGGGACAGTAGTTTAAGCGCCTGCAGGTCTTCGGGCTGAATGGTGAACTCCGGCTCCACGCAATTCACCGTGAAGTGAAATGATGATCCCTGATTGGGTATGCTTTCCACCCAGATTCTTCCTCCCATCAGTTCCACCAGATTTTTACAGATGGACAGGCCCAGGCCTGCGCCGCCATATCGGCGTGATGAGCTGTCATCGACCTGACTGAATGGCTTGAACAGTTCTGCACATTGCTTTTCATTCATGCCGATCCCCGTGTCCTTGACACTGAACTGCAATTGTTTGCCATTGTCGACACTTTGAACCTGCAAATGGATATGGCCTTTGTCTGTGAATTTCAGCGAATTGGAAAGCAGGTTATTCAGGATCTGGGCCAATCTCAAGCGATCGCCCCGAAGGCTTATCGGGCAGTTGGCGTCTTTGGTGCAATGCAGTTGAATGGCTTTTTCTTCTGACCGATACGCAAACAGGTCGGTTGTTTTGCTGAGTACCTGATCCAGCAAGAAACGGCTGTTGCTCAATTCCAGTTTGTTTGCCTCAACCCTTGAAATATCCAGAATGTCGTTCAACACGTTCAACAGCACATCGGCCGCCGAGCCAATTTTGTTTAGGTAGTCGAGTTGCCTGGCCTGTAGTTCAGTGTCCTCCAGCAACTGTAGCAAACCCATGATTGCATTCATTGGGGTTCGAATTTCATGGCTCATGTTTGCCACAAATGCGCCCTTGGCTTTGTTGGCCGCCTCAGCCTGCTCAGTTCGTTCCGTCAATATGTGATTGATGCGCTCCAGTTCCCGCTGCTGCGCCTTGAAGTCTGTGATGTTGGTGGAAATGGAGAAGAACCCTTCAACCTTGCCATGCAATACATCCGGGATAAGGTATACAAGCATGTCTGATTGGCCGCCCGTGGGCAGTGGTTTGCTGCGTTCGAATCGTTTTTTCACACCATTCAATACGTCCATTACATGGTGGTGGTCGTGATCAAACAGTTCGTCGCCCAATACCTTGCGCATGTGTTGGCCACGCATTTTGTCCGCAACAATGCCATACCATTTTTCATGATTGCTGTTGGCAAACTGGCAACGCAAGTCCGTACCCCAGTACGACACCAGTCCCGGCAAGCATTCTGACAACGTGCGCAGAAAGCGCTCCCGTTCTACCAGTGTGGCCTCGTTTCGTTTGCGCTCCGTGATGTCCTGAATCTGGGAAATAAAGTAAAGCACACTTCCCTTGTCATTTCGTACGGCGGATACTGACAGGAAAACCCAGACCACGTGACCGTCTTTGTGAATGTAACGTTTCTCAAGTTGATAGTTGTGTCGGCGACCCTTCAGCACTTCCCGAACCATGTCGGTGTGCTGCAAGATGTCCTCCGGATGGGTAATGGCATCGTAGCTGAAGGTCAGCAACTCTGATTCGTTGTATCCTAGGATACCTGCCAAGGCTTTGTTCACTTGCAGGAACTTGCCCTTGAAGTCGAGAATGGCCATGCCGATTGCTGCCCATTCGAAAGACGATCTGAATCGTTCTTCTGCCTCGCGCAAAGCATCCTCAAACTGGCGTTGCACGGTAATGTCTACGTTTACACCTATGATTCGGAAAGGAATATCGTCGGCGTTGCGATGCGTTTTTGCACGAGCCTGAATGTTACGAACCTTTCCATCACTTGCGCGGCGGATACTGAAAGCGAATTCAAAAGCCTCTCGGGTGTTCGGCGCCTCTTTCAGTACAGTACCCAACTTATTGACGTCTTCCGGGTCAAGGTAATCAAGCCATTCCTTGTACCCAATCAGTTCCTGTTCTTCACGCACACCGTATATTTTTCGCATGGCCTTGTCCCAGCGAATGTGTTTGTTTTCAAGGTTGTATTCCCACACACCAATTCCAGCGCTCTCGGTGGCAAGTTTGAAGCGTTCGTCATTCAGGTGTTGATCCGCGATAGCCTGTTCGGAAGCCAGATATCGCTCAAACTGCTGGATGATGCGTGCCCGAACCATCAGCAACACAATGGCGCAAAACACGGCATAACCCAGAAAAAGCTTGATTGCCTGTTCTTGCCACGCCGTTAGCATTGGTCTGGTGTCGGCCCAGGCGATCACGTACAAAGGTATTTCCTGGTCCAGTTCACTTGGCTTTGCAAGAGGTTCACTTGCAAACAAATAATCTTGAAAAACACCGTTGTCAACCAATCCCTTGTTGTTTGACAAGGGGTAAGTAAGTGTTGCTTTGCGGATGTTTTTGAGTTCCGGTTCAAGTAAAAGCATCGTACCGTCTTCAAATGCCACACCGCTGTACATGTGCTCGTTCAATCGGAGCGATGCCAGCTTGCGCTGCAGGTATGTCGCGTCAAGCCTACCCTGAAGAATTCCCCTAAATTCACCATGCTGATCTTTTATCTGGTAATTGATGACCAGTACAAGTTGCCCGTTTTCATTGAACGACTTGTTGAATGACACAAGGCGCTTGTTGTTACTTAATGATGGGTTGGGCGTGAAGTAAGCCTGCGTGTTGAGCAGATCTTGATCATGAATGGTTTCCGCAATAACCTCGCCCAATGGGTTTTTGACTATGACGTTCGCCACGGCGGGAAGTGCTATTTTCAGCAAATCGAGTTGCTGATTAATTTCCCGAACGTTGTTGGCATCAATCTGTTCTGACAAATTAAATGCAGCTGCATCGAAAGAGCGGACTAGCGAACCGAACTCGTCATGCAAAATGTCGTGAAGCAACCGAAGCTGGGTGCGTGTATTTTGCTCAACCGAGGCGTTGGCCTGGCGCAAATCGGAGGTAATTACGGCAAGCAAGGCCAAACCCAATGCACATAGCATTGTGCCAGCAAGGAACCAAGGGTAGCGGCGTTTGGTAATAGTCACCTGAAATAACCTGCGGAAAAAAATGGCAAAGGGGCGAACTGTTCCTGTGGAAACATAGCGTTAACCCAATTGTGTTACATGGACGAATTGCTCAATTCAACGATTAAGGGGGGGTTTCCGCAGTTTGTTGTTGTCGAGTTTCAATTATTCCAGTAAGAGTCAATGCTGTAGCGGTGCTTCAGAAAATCAATCCACAAGCGCACTCGCAGGGGAAGGTGTTTGCGTTGGGGAAATACAGCATAGATTGCATTGGGTGGCGCTACAAAGTCGTCAAGCACAGTAACCAGCTTGCCATTTCGCAGGTGTTGTTGCACCTCCCAACGGCTTCGCCAAGCCAGGCCAGCATCATCCAGCACCCAATCCAGTATCGAGGATCCGTCATTGCAGGCGAGGCTCCCGCTCACCCGGATCTGCGTGGGTTCGCCATCCATCGTAAACAGCCAGCCACTTGGAGCCCCCGAGCTGATCAAATTCAGGCAGTTGTGTTTGACAAGGTCCTGGGGGTGCAGTGGGGTACCGTGCCGTTGCAGGTACGTGGGGGTGGCTACCACCAATCGCTGGTTGTCAGCCAGTTTGACGCCGATCAAGCTTGAGTCTGGCAGCACACCGATGCGCACTGCACAGTCCATGTTCTCGTTGAGCAAATCGACCACCCGATCAGACAAATCCAGCGACACGGTCACTTCCGGGTGTTCCCGCACGAAATCGTGCACCAGCGGTGCCACGTGTTCGCGGCCAAACCCGCCCGGTGCAGAAACTCGAAGGTGGCCGCTGGCTTTGACGCCGCCCAAGCTGACACTGGCTTCAGCATTGGATAGATCATTCAAAATACGTTGGCAGTCTTCCAGAAAGGCCGAGCCTTCATATGTCAGGTTCAGGGAACGGGTAGTTCGCAGCAGAAGCTTCACGCCCAGCCGTTCTTCAAGCGCGTCTAGCCGCCTGCTGATGACCGCAGGTGCCACGCCTTCTTCGCGTGCTGCAGCCGACAAACTGCCTTTTGTGGCCACAGCGGCAAAGGTCGTGATTTGTTTGAAGTGGTCCATTCTTTTGCCAAAAAAGTAAAAATGTATTCGATTTTATGAAAGAGTATGGCGATTTTAACTAATAAACTAGGGGTATGTTTCACACAACCGGAGATCAAAACCATGAGCACACCCAAACTGGTACTTTTTGATGCCTATGGCACTTTGTTCGATGTGTATTCTGTGTCCAGCACGGCGGAACAGATTTTTCCGGGGCAGGGGGCCCGGTTGTCGGTGTTGTGGCGTGACAAACAAATTGAATACACGCGTTTGCGTGCCATGGCAGGGCGCTACAAACCGTTTTGGGAAATCACGGTTGACGCGCTTCAATACAGTTGCGAGGCATTGAAGCTGAATTTGACCGACGAACGCCAACACACTTTACTCAATGTATATTCCAGCCTGCCTGCTTACCCGGAAAACCGCGCAGTGCTGCAAGACCTAAAAGACCGGGGCATTAAAACCGCTATTTTGTCCAATGGCAACAGCGAGATGTTGAATGTTGCGGTGCGCAGTGCGAATTTTCACAATTTGCTGGATGCGGTTCTTTCTGTGGAGTCATTGCAAACCTTTAAAGTCCATGCATCGGTTTACCAAATGGGGCTGGACCACTTTGGTGTCAACGCGTCCCAGGCGTTGTTTGTCTCCAGCAATTGTTGGGACGCCTGTGGGGCCAGCTGGTTCGGGCTGCCGACACTCTGGGTCAACCGTGCAAACCTGCCGCTGGACAGGCTCGATGTGAGCCCAGCGGCGATAGGGCGCGATCTCAATGATGTGATGTCACTCTTGTGAGGTAGTGAAAAAGGGGTTTTTTGCAACGTCGATTGTTTCGTGTCACTTTAGTGAAATAAAAACACTGTCAGTCCTTGTCTTGCGAACAGGAGAGGGAATATTAATGGTTGGTATTTCATCATCGGCATCAAGGAAATCAGGCGAACCGCTGTGCCCTGGCAAATACAATTCGTCCGATGACAAAGATTTCTCAGTGGCGAAAAGCATTTCGCACGTTGTTCGAAAAGCGGGTTACAAGCCTTTGGGCAATGGCCAGTTTGTACAAACCGGGTGGATGAACCGCACCCGGACAGTGCTTGAGGGAAACAATGCCGATGCCCGGTATCACCGGGCAGCCTACGAAGGCAGTCAGCGGATTACTGCGACGGTTGTGGCTGAGCAATATCGGGCCGGTAATGTCGGTTTGTCTGCCGAAGAAGCGCCTGATCTGTCAGACAACCCAAGGGTTAAAAGCCGCTTTTTTCGTCAGGACAACCTGCGTTTTAACCCCGGCTTTGCCCATCCCCGCAACGGTTTTTCATCTGCGGATCGGGCAGCTGTCCGCCTTTCCCGTTGCGCTCATTGGGCCAATGGTGTAACCGAATTGGGCGCTGCGCCCACTGGCATGCTTCTCAAGATATCCAGGAACTGGTTTACGCCGAATCGCGATGACAAAGCCATGGGTAGTCAGCTGCGTGTACTTGCCGCACTGCCAGTTGTTGCTGGAGCGGTGGCATTTGTTTCGCTAGGCCTGTTCAAAAAGCTTATGGGCGAGCGGGCATTTAAATCGGTTGCTGAATCGATGAAAACAGAACTGACTGCGGTGGTCGCAAGTTTCAGTGCCGTGTCTGCAGTCTCGTCCCTGGTGTCTCTCGCTTTGGGTGCCAGCAGCAGTATTGTTGCATCCAGGTCGCGATTAAGCCCGGCAATCATGAAACTGATTCAGTTCAAGAAAGACAAGCACATTCATCGTTTGTATGCGCTTTTGGATGACGCAAAGAACAAGCCAGGCGCTGTAACACTGATTGCAAAAGCGCTTGAGGGAAAAATTGTCGCGAATTATCGCGGGGCCGATGCTACACCCCACTTGCTGAGTCGCCTGCTGCAGGATGTTCGCCAAAACCGGGGCGAGAATGCTGCCAAGGTGGCGATGCAGAAAACAATTGGTTCCTATCTCACTGAGCGCGATAGCCTGGGTTTATCCCCCGGGAGTTTTCTCGATTCGAAAGCAGACAAAAGCGAGTTGTTGGCTCGCGAGAATCACTTCGTGGCCTTGACCAATTTGATTGAACACACCGCCATTCACGCTGATCCTCACGATAACTACAAGGATGTTCGACATTGTATTGAGGGCTTTACTGCTCTAGCTCGCGAATTTGCATTGAATCATTCTGGCAATGTTCTCAATGTTTTGGGTTTTCCAAAAAGCGCTGACAGGGCCAAATACCTTGCTTCAGAGGAGTTTCTGGATCAGAGGAACAAAGACAAACAGAACCCCGCTCTTTCGTCCAAAATGCGATTTTGTGCAGACAATATTTTGAATAATCCGCACCAGTATGGCCCAGTGACGCGCAGCTTGGCGGGTATGTCAGAAGGCTTGCGAATATTTAACCACTCTGTATTGCTTTCCCTGAATTATCAGCTGACCCGGCCAATTGCGTGGCTTGCAGGTCGAATTACAGAGAGGGCTCTCGCTATTCCCAATTCCCGCGTGACAAGTTTCAGTATCGGGCGATTTTTCTCAAGCGCGATATGGGCTTTGGGCGATGCGTATATTCTTCTTAGTTTGGCTGGCGGCTCCGGCATTGCTTATCAAGGAACGGCGAATCCCCCCGACATCACGTTCCCTCTCAAGGTTCCGCTTAGTGCTGTCAAATTGCCTATTTCGATTATCAGCACAGCCACTCAAATGCTGTTGGTCGCTATTCCTGCGGCATTGTTGATGGGGGCAGCTCAGGCTGCATGTAGGCTAGAGGGGTGGGACGGAAATATTGCCCGACGGCTAGAGCCTGCGGATAGCCCACGCAATCCATTGCCCTGGGGATGAAAGTGCGTTGACATAAAAAAAGCCGCCCGAGGGCGGCTTTTTCACAGACGCTAAAATTACAGCGCTGTTACGTTTTCAGCTTGTGGGCCTTTCTGACCTTGAGTCACAGTGAAAGACACTTTCTGGCCTTCAGCCAAGGTTTTGAAGCCGTTGCCCTGAATGGCGCTGAAGTGAACAAACACGTCAGGACCGTTTTCACGGGAAATGAAGCCAAAGCCTTTGGATTCGTTGAAAAATTTAACTTGACCGGTTACGGTATCAGACATAGCAATATCCTGGATTTCTGAATTGAACAAAATAGCTAAAAAACTGGGTGAAATTCGAGAAACAGAACTATTGCTTAAGCGGTTTGCCTGAATTGAACTGACCTGAAGTAGCGCCAAATTTTTTTTGCTGAAGTCAGTTTAGGCTTTTCCTGAGGCTTGTCAAGTAACTTTTTCAGTTTGGTCACCTTTTCTTCACATTTCTTTTATTGAACTGTCATATCGGATCCGTACATTTCGTGTCATTGAAATGAAAAATGGACGCATGGATGGAAGCGATCAAGCAGGATGTAACCAAGCAGGATGCTTTGCGCAAAGCCCTTTACCTCAGTAGCCCGGCCCGTGCACAGGCGCCATCGCTGGAGGTGTGCCTGGCGAAAACAACCGCTGAAGTACTGGAAGCTCAAAAGCTACGATTCAACATTTTTTCTGAAGAATATGGTGCAGATCTGGGTAGTAACGGGATTGATCATGATGTGTTTGATGCCTACTGTGATCACCTTCTTGTAAGAAACAGCCAAACCGGTGAAGTGGTCGGCACTTACCGTATTCTTGCGCCGGAAAACGCTGCGCGCCTGAAGTGCTGGTACTCGGAAACCGAGTTTTTCATGAACCGCATTGAACGTTTGCGGAAAACCACGGTTGAAGTGGGAAGATCCTGCGTGCACCCGGATTACCGCAGCGGTGCTGCAATTATGTTGCTGTGGAGTGGTATTGCCCAGTACATGAAGCTGGGTGGCTACAAGCATTTGATTGGTTGTGCCAGTGTCAGCCTGCGCGATGGGGGCCACCAGGCCGCCAGCTTGTACAAACAATTGGAACCACACATGGCTGAAGCAAGTTGCCAGGTGTTTCCCAAAAACCGCTTGCCCGTTGAGCGCCTGCGCTGTGATGTGGAAATTGAACCACCACCCTTGGTGAAGGGCTATTTGCGCCTAGGGGCTGTGGTGTGTGGTGAGCCCGCTTGGGACCCCGATTTCAACACCGCTGACTTCATGATGCTGTTGTCGATTGACCGCATGAGCCCGCGGTACGCGAGGCATTTTGGGTTTGTCTAAGCTGGGGTTGTTGGTTTATTTCGCCAACTCGTCGGGGTTGCCCGATTCCGCACATTCAAGAAAACCGCCATGCGATCAGCTTGCAAACCGCTACCGCCGGGTCATCAGTTCAAGTTGCAAGCCGATACGCAACCACTGCTCCACCTCGGTTTCAAGACTGTACTGGGTCAGTGGATGTGCAAGCAACCAGTTCTTGGGCACGCTGATCTGGATGCCTTCGCTTAGTAGTTTGACCTTCAGTTCGGGCAGGGCCTCCACCTCGCGACGGCGCAGGAACAGGGCCGCCAAGCGAAGGCACATGGGTGCCGCCCATTGAATGGCGGTGTTGGCAATTTCACTGACCTTGCCTAGTTTTCCGTTGTGGGCCAAAACCCAGGTGGACAGCATCATTTGTTCGCGCTTCGAAAACCCCGGCATGTCCGCATTGCCTAAAATGTAGGCAGCATGTTTGTGATGGCTGTTGTGGCCGATTGACAAGCCAATTTCATGCAACATGGCGGCCCATCGCAACATCGGCAGTTGTTCTTTCAGTTCCGGTAGTTGCCGGATCAGTTGTTTGAACAGCAATTCAGCCAGTTCCCTGACTTTGCCCGCATGCTTTCCGTCGATTTTGTAACGGTGAATGAACTGCGCCACGGTAATTTCACGCATGTCATCGTTGTGTTGGCGACCCAGCATGTCGTAGAGCAAACCTTGGCGCAGCGCGCCATCGGTCACATCCATGTGCTCGATTTCCAGTTCTTCGAAAACGGCGCTCATCACAGCCAGCCCTCCGGGCATCATGGGCAGGCGATCCACTTTCAAGCCTTCCAGGGTGACGTTGTCCAGGTGGCCTGCCGCAGTGACATGCTCCCGAATCAGTTGCAGCCCCTCGGCAGAAATACCGTGCTGGGTAAAACCGTTGGACACGCAGATTTCTGCCAACGCGCGTGCTGTGCCGGAAGAACCGATGGCATGGGTCCAGCCTACGTCAAGAATTTGCCTGCGCAACACGGCGACCTCCTTTCGGGCCGCCATGATGGCGTTTTTCATCGCTTTGGGGCTGATGCTGCCATCGTCAAAGTATTGCTGGGCGGTGCTTACACAGCCGATGTACAGGCTTTCCATGACCGCGGGTTCGTAGTCTTCACCGATGATGAATTCGGTGGATCCTCCACCAATGTCGACAACCAGCCGCCGGCCTTGGCCAATTGGCAGTTGATGCGCCACGCCGCAGTACACCAGGCGGGCTTCTTCCACACCGGAAATGACATCGATGGGAAAGCCCAAGGCGGTTTCCGCTTTGGCTATAAACTCGCTGGCATTGCGGGCCACACGCACAGCATTTGTGGCAACGGCCCGCACTTCACCGGGCTTGAACGAACGCAGGCGTTCTCCAAACCTGCGCAGGGCACCCAGGGCGCGTTCTTGAGATTCATCGTCCAGACACTTCTGGGTAGTTAAGCCGGCACCCAAACGGACGTGTTCCCGCAGGGTGTCAATAATGTAAATTTGTGATTGACCGTTGAGTTCTTCAACTCGGGCAACAATCATGCGAAAGCTGCTCGAGCCCATGTCAACGGCGGCAATCAACTGGCGAGGCTTGGACATTGCTTGGTCTATGGTTCAGGTCAGGCGCTAGAATGCCACAAATGCGGCACACTGGCTTTGTGTGTCGGCAATTGACGACTTTCAAATGATTGTCATATTTTTGAAATACCATGACGGATAATTGCATCATTTTTTGGAGTTTTGTTTGAAAGTTGCTGCTGTTTCTGATGTAACCCCCAACAAAGACCTGTACCTGAACCGTGAACTGGGGGTTTTGGCTTTCAATCGCAGGGTGTTGGCCATGGCAGAAGATGAGCGGGTACCCTTGTTGGAACGGTTGAAATACCTTTGCATCGTTTCCAGCAATATGGATGAGTTTTTTGAAATCCGGGTGTCAGGATTACAGGAGCAAATTCGCCAGAACCCGGAATTCAAAGACGATGATGGCTTGAGTGCGTTTGAAACCTTGCATCGGGTTTCGGCGCTTTCTCAGGAAATTGTGGCTCAACAATACCGCCTTTTGAATGATTCGGTGTTGCCTGCCCTGCGCAATGAGGGCATCGCCTTGATGACCCTTGCTACTTGGGACGAAGAACAGGCGCATTGGGCTCGCCAGTATTTCAGGCACGAGGTGTTGCCGGTGCTCACGCCGATTGGCCTGGACCCGGCGCACCCGTTTCCCAGGGTGCTGAACAAGTCATTGAATTTCGCTGTCGAGTTGACCGGGCACGATGCATTCGGGCGTGCGTCGAATGTGGCAATTGTGCAGGCTCCTCGAGCCTTGCCGCGATTGATCCGCATGCCGTCGAACCTGTCGGGTTATGAGCACGGTTTCGTGATGTTGACCTCGATTCTGCAGGCTTTCATTCCGGAATTGTTTCCGGGTATGGAAGTGCATGGGGTGTACCAGTTCCGCGTAACGCGCAACAGCGACCTTTACGTGGACGAAGAAGAAATTACCAACCTGCGCGTGGCGTTGCAGGGGGAGTTGTCGCAGCGTCACTTTGGTGATGCCGTTCGCCTGGAGGTGTCGGATCAAACCACGCCAGACATGACCGCCCGTTTGCTCAAGGAATTCGGCCTGCCTGAACAGGCACTTTACCGCGTGAATGGGCCGGTGAATTTGGTGCGGCTGATGCAGCTGCCCGACTGGGTGGACCGCCCCGATTTGAAATTCGCGCCGTTTACGCCCGGTCGTCCTGAAGCGTTGATCAAGCAGCCTGATATTTTTAAAGCCATTCAAAAGGGTGACGTCTTGCTGCATCATCCTTATCAAAGCTTCAGCCCTGTGCTTGAGTTTATTAAAAAGGCTGCAACCGATCCCGATGTGGTGGCCATCAAACAGACCATTTATCGCACTGGTACTGAATCGGTGTTGATGGAAAGCTTGATGGCTGCAGCGCGCAGCGGTAAGGAAGTTACCGTGGTGCTGGAGTTAATGGCGCGTTTTGACGAAGAAGCCAACATCAATTGGGCATCAAAACTTGAGCGCGTGGGTGCCCATGTGGTGTATGGGGTAGTTGGGCAGAAAACCCACGCCAAAATGTTGATGGTGGTGCGCCGCGAAAAAACGGAAACCGGCAAGGTGTTGCTGCGCCGTTATGTGCACTTGGGCACGGGCAATTACCACCCCAAAACAGCACGGCTTTACACCGACTTCGGTTTATTTTCATGCGATGAGTCACTGGGGCATGATGTACACGAGGTGTTCAATCATCTCACCGGTTTGGGCCGTGCACGCAAGTTAAATAAAATCTGGAATTCCCCCTTCAATCTGCACAGCAATGTGGTGATTGCTGTGCGCAAGGAAGCGGAGCTGGCCAAGGCTGGCAAGAAGTGCCGCATCATGGCTCGTATGAATGCTTTGCTGGAGCCACATTTGATCAATGAGCTTTATGCGGCTTCGCAGGCGGGTGTGAAAATAGATTTGATTGTGCGGGGCGTGTGTGCCTTGCGCCCCGGTGTGCCGGGTTTGAGCGAGAACATCACGGTGAGGTCAGTTGTTGGGCGTTTGCTGGAGCACAGCCGTGTGTTCTATTTCAGTAATGACGGGGATGAAGAGGTTTACATTTCCAGCGCGGACTGGATGGACCGAAACTTTTTCCGCCGCGTGGAATTGGCCGTGCCGATTACTGACAGGAAGTTGAAGAAACGGGTGATCGACGAGGGTTTGAAAATGTTGCTGGCCGACAATATTCTGGCCTGGACCATGGACGCGCAGGGCAACTACACGCGCAGGAAACCTTCGGGTGCCCGGCAGATGAATTCGCAGAATCATCTTTTGCGAACACTGGCTGCTTCGTTTGTAGAGCAGCAGAACGGGCTTGATCCAAAGGACGCTTCCGGAATTACAAAAGCAGTTGCAACTTAGCGGCGCCGTACTTCAAACACACCGTTGATTTCCAGCAGGTGGCTAAGCGCCCCTCGCAGTTGTTCACCGCTGCCAACCTCGGCGGTGAACTGCATTTTGGCGACGCCGCGCTGTGTTTCCGTTTGCACGCCAATGACGTTGATTTTGTCTTTCGAAAATACTTCGGTGATGTCTCGCAGCAGGCCCTGGCGGTCGTTGGCTGTCACTGCGATGTCTACCGGGTAATGCAGGCCTGAAGATTCACCCCAGGTTGTTTCAATCAGCCGTTCCGGTTGACGGCGCATTACTTCAGCCAAATTGGAGCAACCCAGCCGGTGAATGGACACACCTTTGCCACGGGTTACGAAGCCGATGATGGGGTCGGGCGGGGCAGGGCGACAACAGCGCGCCAAGTTTGTCATCAATGTGCTGACACCTACCACCAGTACGCCCGATTCCTTGGTGGTGCTGCCCGGTTTTCTTTTGTTCAGGACTTCAAGTTGTTCTTCTTCTGACAGGGGGCCGCCGGGTGCCTGTTCACTGCGAAGCGAGTTTTCAATGGCACGCGGGCGAATTTCTTCGCGGGCCAGTGCCACGTACAGGTCGTCGGGTTTGTCGAAACCCAGCTTGTGCGCCAGTGTGTCCAGGTTTTGGGCTGTTTGCCCGATGCGTTGCAGTTCCCGTTCTACAATTGCGCGGCCGCGTTCCAGTGTTTCTTTGCGCTCTTGTTGTGCAAACCACTGCTTTACCTTTTGGCGAGCCCTGTGGCTGGCTAAATATTTTTGTGTCGGGTTCAGCCAGTCACGCGATGGCCCCGTGGCCGCATCGCCACGTGCGCTGACAATTTCAACGGTTTGCCCATTGTCCAGCGGTGTATTCAATTGCACCATCTGCCCGTTCACTTTTGCACCACGGCAGCGGTGGCCCAGTTCGGTGTGCACGTGGTAGGCGAAATCAAGCGGTGTGCTGCCTGTGGGCAGTTCAACCACTTTGGCGTGGGGCGTGAAGACATAGACCCTGTCGTTCAGGGCGCTTATTTTCATTTCCTGCGCCCAGTCGCTGGCTTCACCCATGGTGTCTGTCACGTCTTTTTGCCAAGCCAGCAGTTGCCGCAGCAGGGCAATGCGCTCTTCAAACTGGCCTTCAGCGCGGCTTTCACCTGTGTACCCGTCTTTGCCTGATTCCTTGTAGCGCCAATGCGCGGCTACGCCGTATTCCGCGAACTGGTGCATGGATTCTGTGCGAATTTGCACCTCGAGTGTTTTGCCAGTTTCGTCCTGAACCACGGTGTGCAGGCTTTGGTAGCCGTTGGGTTTGGGCTTGCTGATGTAGTCGTCGAATTCTTCGGGAATGGGAGTCCACAAATTGTGAACAATGCCCAATGTCGTGTAGCAGTCGTCGACTGTGTCTACGATCACGCGGCAGGCGCGTACATCGTACAATTTGTCGAAACTAAGGCCCTTTCCACGCATTTTGTTCCAGATGCTGTAAATGTGTTTGGGCCGTCCCGTGATTTCACAGTGAATGCCTGCGAGCAACAGGTTTTCCTTGATGCTGGCCATGGCCGACTCAATGAACGCCTCACGTTCAGTGCGTTTTTCATCCAGCATTTTCGCCACGTTTTTGTAGGTGTTGGGCTGAAGAATGCGGAAAGACAAATCCTCAAGTTCCCACTTCAGCTGCCACAAGCCCAGCCTGTTGGCCAACGGCGCGTACAGGTCCAGTGTTTCTTGCGCATGCGATATGGCATAGGGCCACAGCGAGCCCTTTTCGTTCTTGATGTCCTCGTGGCTTGTGAAATGCCGCAATGTTTGCAGGCGTGAACACAGTCTAATCATGATGACGCGAATGTCGGTGGACATGGCCAACAGCATTTTGCGTAGCGTTTCAATTTGATCGGCCCAGCGCAGTGTTTCAATGGTGTTGCGGGTGGCGCTTGGCCCCACCATGGAGCGCATTTTGAACAGCTTGCGCAGGCTGGCCAGCATGCGGCCTACCTCGTCGCCAAACTTTTTCTCCATGTGGCTTTCAAGGTGTTTGTCGAAAAACACCAAGGGGCCCAAAGCACCGGCAATCCGTGTGTTGGCGTCTGCCCTTAATTCAGCCAGCAGGTCGGCCACGGCCAGCATGTGGACAATGGCGGATTCCTGCGTGTCCAGAATGTGGTCTGCCGCGTGAATACGCGCATAGTTCAGTGCTTCCTCAACGCGGGCGGCGTCGAATTTGTTCAGCAACACCAAGGCAGGCGCTGAGGCTGTGCCTTTTTTTTCTGAACCCAATGTTGAAGAAACTGAAACCATAGGTGCTTGGGGAAGATCAATAGAAGCAGTTTAAAACAAAAAATCACGAACAATGTGAATTTGATCTTTCTGCATGAAAGTAGGGGCGTGGCCCACGCCAGCAATCTCGATAACGTGCGGTTTTGGGCCACGTTGACGCATTTCTTCTACGGTTTTGTGGTTCAGCAAATCTGAATGTTCTCCGCGCACTATCAAGGTTTCAGCCTTGATGGCGTCGTAGGCTGCCCACAGCGCAGTTTCATTCAAGCGGGTGGCAGATTCTGACAGATTCTGGAAAGACTGCCCAATGGCGGGGTCGTAGTGGGTTGTCCAATGGGTGCCTTTTTTTACCAGCACGGAGTCGGTCAATGCATTCCATTGTGCTTCGCTGTGTGGGCCAAATGGCTGGGAAATGGTTCGTATGTAAGTTCTTGCTTCTTCAAGTGTATGAAAATTAATGGGTTTTCCAACATATTCGCCAATACGTTGCAGCGCAGAGAAGTTTAGGCTGGGGCCGACATCATTCATGATCAGCTTGCGGATGGGGTTGTTGGGCAGGCTGGCGTACCCCATGCCGATCAAGCCCCCCATCGATGTACCCAACCAGTCCAGTGTTCCGGGGTTCAAGCGGGCCACCAAGGCCACGCAGGCGTTCACGTAGGTGGGCACGGCGTACTGGGTGGGATCGGGTAACCAGTCGGAGGCACCGCGCCCAGGCATGTCTGCCGCCACCACGCGCAAGTCCTGACCCAGGTTTTGTGCCAGGTCTTCAAAATCTGCGCTGCTGCGTGTCAGGCCGTGCACGCACAGCAGTACATGTGGGTTGTCGGCATTGCCCCATTCGCGGTAGGCTAGTTTGTGAAGGCCAGTCGGGCTAAGCCATTGCACGGTGTGAAAGCGCGCTGTCAGCATTGTTCAATACCCTCCGTGTAATTGTTTTAGTCAGTATTTCAGAGTTTTATTATTGAAAGAGGTTCCGCTGTGGATTTTAAGAACATGAATGCATTGGTCACAGGTTCGACCAGTGGAATTGGTCTGGGCATTGCCCAGCGTTTGGCGGCCAAGGGCGTGAATGTGATGCTCAATGGTTTTGGCACGCCGGAACAAATTGAGGCTGCCAGACAAAGTATTTCTGCGCATGGTGTGAAGGTGGGTTATCACGGTGCAGACTTGAGCAAGCCTTCCGAGGTTGAAGATTTGGTGGCAAGCACGCAAGCCCTGTTGGGTAGCGTGGATGTGCTGGTGAACAACGCGGGTATTCAGCATGTTGCGCCTGTTGAAAGTTTTGACCCTGCGAAGTGGGATGCTGTGATTGCGATAAATCTTAGCGCGGCATTTCACACAACCCGCCTGGTGTTGCCGGGTATGCAGGCGCGCAACTGGGGGCGAATTGTGAACATCGCTTCGGCGCACGGTTTGGTGGCCTCTGCCAACAAGTCGGCGTATGTGGCGGCCAAGCATGGCATTGTGGGGTTGACCAAGGTGGTGGCTTTGGAAAACGCAAAAACGGGTATTACCTGCAATGCGGTGTGCCCTGGCTGGGTGCTTACGCCGCTTGTGCAGGCGCAGGTGGATGCACGCGCAAAAAATGAAGGCACCACAGTTGAAGAAGCCAAGGTGAATTTGCTGAGCGAGAAGCAGCCTTCACAGGAGTTTGTAACGCCTGAGCAGCTTGGCGGGCTGGTGGTGTTTCTGTGTTCAGACGATGCGCAGGAAGTTCGTGGCGCTGCGTGGAACATGGATGGCGGATGGGTGGCGCAGTAGGGTGCAAGGTTCAAGCCAATTCGGCGTGGGTTATTTGTGTCGCACCTGAACGGTGACCTCCGATCTGAACTTGAAGGGTCACCGCTGCCCGAAAACTTCGCATATCGTCTTTTCAGCTTGAGCCTGCACTAAGCCAAGCCCTCCGAAAGTAACGGTCGGGTCTTGGCTTTCGCGCAAGGGCGCGATCGTTTGTCTCGGCCCGCCTTTTTGCCGAGCGAGGTGAGTCAGGGTGAATATCAAAAAGGGATTAAGCGGTTTTCAGTGCGGCAGCAAGTGACTCACGACGAGTGCGCTGTTAACCGGCGATTGAGTAATTGAAACCCAAGCCGATTGGACCACTCGAACTACCAGGCGAGCTAGTCAACCCGCTCAATGGTCACCTGCACGTCGAGGCTTTCCTGCCCGCCCCCCGTGCGTATGCCACGCACTGGCGATGCGCCAATGAAATCTTTCGCCACGGCCAGGCGGCAGTGGTTTGCGTGCACCAGTGCTTTGTGTGTTGCGTCCACGCCCAGCCACTGTTGTCGGCTTTCGTCAAACACCTCCACCCATGCATGGCTGTCGTGCTGTTCTACATTGGGATTGAAAAAATAACCGCTCACATAGCGCGCTGGAATGCCGTGTGCGCGCAGGCAGGCCAGCATTACATGTGAATGGTCCTGGCAAACACCTTGCCCGCTTTCAAATGCTTGCATGGCTGAATCGGCTACTGTTGTACTGCCTTTGGTGTACGCCACCCGGTCTGCCACGGCATGGGCCAGCGTCAGCATTCGGTGAGCAAAGGGAATGTGGGTGTCGGTCACGAAGCTTGCGAATTCTTCCATTTCCGGATTGAACTGCGTCAGCGGTGTGGCGGGGGTGTAGACCAATGGGTTGAGTGCCTTCAATTCTGTTGGCAGATAACCATCGCGAAGTGCTTCCAGTTCAACGTGCCCGTTCGATTGCACGGTTAATTCACGGTGCTGCTGGTTCACCGAAAAAGTAAGCACCGTGTTGCCGTGGTGATCGCGCGCGCTGTGCTGCTTTGCAGGGGTTTTTACTTTCCAGTCGACAATGCGCTGGTTGCCCAGTTGCGGGGTAAGGCGCACGTGCTGGATGCTGTACAGCACGGGCCAGGTGTAGCGGTAGGTGGTGTGGTGTTGAATGCGTAGCTTCATGCCTCAAGCGGCACCAGGAAGTCTTTGCTGATGCGGTTGCCCAAATCGTTTACACGTTCCAGAAAGTTGGTCAGGTAAGCGTGCAAACCCATTTGCAAAATGTCGTCGATCTGGCTGTACAAAAGCTCTGCACGCAGCTTGCCCGCGCGGCGTTCCGTGTTGGCAGAATAGTCGTTTCGTATCATCTCCAGGTTTGAGCACACCTCGTTCAATGACGCCAGCAGTGAACGTGGCATGTCGTCGCGCAGAATCAACAATTCGGCCACGCGGTCTGGCGTGATGACATCGCGGTACACCTTGCGGTAAGTTTCGAATGCAGACACGGAGCGCAAAATGGCGGCCCAGTGGTAGTAGTCGGCATGTGGATCGGCTGTGTTCAAATTGGCCAATGGGCTAAAGGGCATGCTGTGGAATTTCACATCCAGCAGGCGGGCGGTGTTGTCAGCACGTTCCAGAAAAGTACCAAGGCGAATGAAGCGGAAGGCATCGTCTTTCAACATGGTGCCGATGGTCACGCCGCGCGACAAATGGCTGCGAAATTTCACCCATTCAAAAAACTCGGAAGGATCGCGTTCAACCATGCCTTCTGACAATACTTTTTTCAATTCCAGCCAGGTGGTGTTGTTGGTTTCCCAAACTTCGGTGGTCAATGCGCCGCGCACTGCACGCGCGTTTTCGCGGGCACCTTGCAGGCAACAATAAATACTCGATGGGTTGTTGGGGTCTTTCACCATGAAGTCGATCACCGATTCTGCGCTTACCTCGGTGTGGCGTTCTGAGAATGCTTCCGTCAACTCGCAGATCGACAGCATGGCCCGCCAGCCTTGCTCTGCATTTTCCGGGTCTTGGGGCAGCAGGGCTGTTTGTACGTTCACGTCCAGCATGCGTGCGGTGTTCTCTGCACGTTCAATGTAACGGGCCATCCAGAACAAGTGGTCAGCGGTTCTACTCAGCATTTTGTTTGCTCCTCATCGTTCCAGTACCCAAGTGTCTTTGGTGCCGCCGCCCTGGCTGCTGTTCACCACAAGCGATCCTTCACGCAATGCAACGCGGCTTAGCCCCCCGGGGATCAGGCTGACCTTGCTGCCCGACAGGACAAAGGGGCGCAAATCAATGTGACGCGGTGCCAAACCTGATTCCACAAAAGTGGGGCAAGTGGACAAGGCCAAGGTGGGTTGGGCAATGAACTTTGCTGGATCTGAAACAAGTTTCTTGCGGAAATTCTCGATCTGTTCTTTGGTGGAAGCCGGGCCCACCAACATGCCGTAACCACCGGCACCGTGTACTTCTTTCACCACCAGTTCAGGCAGCTTGGCCAGTACTTCCTTCAAGTGGTCGGGTTTGCGGCATTGCCAGGTGGGCACGTTTTGAATAATTGGTTCCTCGCTCAAGTAGAAGCGAATCAAATCAGGTACGTAGGGATAAATCGATTTGTCGTCGGCCACCCCGGTGCCAATTGCGTTGGCCAATGTGACATTGCCTGCACGGTACACCGACAGCAAGCCGGGTACACCCAGTTGTGAATCTTCGCGGAATGCGAGCGGGTCGAGAAAGTCGTCATCCAGCCGGCGATAAATAACATCCACGCGCTTGGGGCCTTGCGTGGTGCGCATGTAAAGCATTTCCTCGTCTACAAACATGTCTTTGCCTTCTACCAGCTCAATGCCCATTTGCTGGGCAAGGAATGCATGCTCGAAGTAAGCCGAGTTGTACATGCCGGGCGTAAGCAACACCACGGTGGGGTCTGTGCTGTTTTGCGGTGAAACCGAACGCAGGTTTTCCAGCAGGTTGTCGGGGTAATGTTCAACCGGGGCAACACGGTTGCGGGCAAAAAGTTCCGGGAAAAGGCGCATCATCATTTTGCGGTTTTCCAGCATGTAGCTAACGCCGGAGGGCACGCGCAAGTTGTCTTCCAGCACATAAAATTCACCTTCACCGGCACGCACCACATCCACCCCGGCAATGTGGGCGTATATGTCGCCTGCCACTTTCACGCCCTGCATTTCAGGGCGATACTGTTCATTGTTGAAAATCTGCTCGGGTGGAATCAGGCCCGTTGCAAGAATTTTTTGCTCGTTGTAGATGTCTTTCAAAAACATGTTCAAGGCCTGAACACGCTGGCAAAGGCCCGCCTCCAGAATTTTCCATTCAGAGGCCTTGATGACGCGCGGCACGATGTCGAAGGGGATCAGCCGTTCTGTGCCTGATTCTTCGCCATACACGGCAAATGTAATTCCCACCCTCCTGAAAATAAGGTCAGCTTCGGCGCGTTTGTTTTGCAGTTTTTCCGGGGCTTGCATTTCAAGCCAGCGGGAAAAGTCCTGATAATGCGGGCGAATTTCACCATCTGAACCGAACATTTCATCGAAAGGTGTTGCTGACATAAGTTGTTTTTTCCTGTTCTGTATGCAGTTGAAGTAACAAGAAGCATGCCAAGTACATGCAGGATGAATGTGTCGCGCCCAGCCCCAAAGTTATCAGTCTTGGTGGGCTTTTGCACTGCTTTCGTGCATGTGCCAATAGCGCCGCCGTGCTTCATTGGCATGGATTGGTTGCGGGTTTGGGTTGTTGTGCGCAAATACCCATTTCATTGCACCATTTTGGGCTGTGTTGAAGACTTGGATGTTTCTCGATTCATATCGTTCGGTCACCTGCCTGTGTGGGTGGCCAAACTGGTTTTCCCAGCCTGCCTGAATCAAGGCGATTTCAGGTCGAACAGCTTGAAGAAAGGGCAGGGTCGATGATGTTTTGGAACCATGGTGTGGCACCAGCAGTACTTTGGTGTGAAGTTTTTCTGCACCGTGTTGACTTAGCAAGTGCATTTCCGAAATGGCTTCGATGTCTCCGGTCAGCAGCACACTGTGCCGGGAATTGCTTATTTTCAGAACACAGCTTTGGTTGTTTTTGGCCCGCAGTTTGTGCGGTGCATCGGCGGGGGTGTCAAGGCCGATGG
>Ga0209024_1000689_pt1 | contig 47055 bp, 38 predicted proteins | sample AutmiccommunBRH5_FD_187380 | JGI IMG/M metagenome (GOLD analysis project Ga0209024, IMG submission 187380) | Deep subsurface microbial communities from Mt. Terri, Switzerland - Autotrophic microbial communities BRH/5 (SPAdes) (version 2) | ecosystem: Environmental > Aquatic > Deep subsurface >... | reverse complement strand
GCCGAGGCTTGTTCTCAGTCCGATTCCGTCCAGCTCTCTTCAAATGCGTCACATCCTCCAATGCTCTCTATTCCCTACAAACCAGATACTTACACATCCCGTCTAGCCGCTTAACTGGACAGTAGTGCTACCAACAGCTCAATGTAGCAAAAAGACGAGGCAACCAACGCGCTAGATAAAGCGCCGGTATAATGCGATTCGAACACGCTTATTAGAACCAAACATTTCAACGAATACCCGCGTTTATCGGTTGACATCAATAATCACAGGAATTCGATCCCTTCCCATCTCTGGACCAGCACCCTACACGGAATTCTGGTCGTTGGCTTTCCTGTTTAATAAATGAAATCAATATTATATACTATCGCCGCTGCCTCTCTTTTTTCTTGGGAAGCCGCTAAATCTTTTGGGATCAACACTGGAGAAGCACCGGATGGTTTGGGTGGATTTACGGCGGAGACGAACCTTGGTTGTATCACTTGAAACCTGCCTGGATCTGGCCTGATAGCGAAAGCGATCAGGGCTTATATATTACACCGGGTGATCGCTATTAATAACTAAATTTCTCCTGCAATGAAGACACGTTTTTTAAAACACCTCTGCATTATGCTGACATTACCCGCAGCTGCTCTCGGCTGCCGGTTCGAACCGGAGCCGCCGGATGAGCGGTTCGCAGCTGCGGACCTTGTCCTGAGTGCGCGCGTTACCGAAATTTCCTCTTTGCCAGATGCAGATGATTGGGACTTCGTGACGGTCGACATCTATTCGGCTTGGAAATGGGACGCCCGACTAAGGGATCCCATCGACAGTTTAACCATCTGGAACAGGCAGAGCACTTGTGGGGTGCGGTTTGTCGTGGGCGAAGACTATCTCGTCTATGCACGCTATTCTGATGACTTGAATGGTTTTGAAACCTCCTTAATTTATGGAACTCGGGAGGCTCGCCATGCGGCAGAAGATTATGCATTCATGGGGCACACGATCTTGACCTTCCACCCTGAGTTTCTCCGTGGCTCGAGCCCGTATGGGTATGTAAGTCAGGATCTTCGGTGGTTCGAACCCGTGGGATTGACTCATGCCACGGAAGGACCGTGGTCGTACCACAATAGCTTGGGATGGCTGTATCTCACTGGGGTCGAGTCGGAAACGTGGTACTGGAGCCAAGACTTTGGTTGGACGTGGCTGTCTCCCGACATCTATCCGAATGTCTATACCGATAGCCGTGGCTGGGTCTATAGCTGGGGAGCTGACGGTGGGGGAAGACGGTGGTACTACAGTTACGACGACCAGGAATGGCTCTCCTTTCCTTAAGGTGTCTGTGAGTCACCAGGCATTTCGAATACCGACAGGATCGATTTAAGCAGGTGGTCGGCGGAGGCTCCGCGGGCCATCTTTTTGTGTACTCCTGTCGGGTCAGGCCAGAAAATGGGGGTCACCGCCCCCTCTGTGTGGTTACCGCACCGGGAGAAAGCGGCATTTGGATGACGATTTGCCGAGATCAGGGAGAGCACGTCAGGCATCTTGCAAGCAAGCGGATAATCCGCGGCCACGATCCGTTCGCGCTTTGAACAGCTTGTGAAGCCAAACGAGCCCTTGGCCGCCGAATCTGGCATCGACCCTGCGGGGATTTGTCGTTCCGCAGGTGCGGGCCTCACCATGATCTTCGAACAGTTTCACACTCCCGGTATCGCCCAACTCTCCTACGCTTTCGGCGACGAATCGGCCCACGTCGCGGCCATCATTGATCCGCGACCCGATGTGGACGTTTACCTCGACTGGGCACGCGCACACGGCGTCGTCATTTCCCACATTTTCGAGACCCACATTCATGCCGATTTCATGAGCGGTGCGCGGGAGCTCGCTCATCGCTTGGGCAATGCCGAAATCGTCCTGAGCGCGGAGGATGCCGGAGACTATGGATTTCCGCATACCCCGATGCGGGAAGGGGACACATTCTCGTTTGGCGCGTTTTGCCTGACCGTGCGGCACACGCCGGGGCATACACCAGAGCATGTGAGCCTGCTCGCCTCCGAGGACGGGCGCCATGAGACACCCTTTGCCGTTTTCAGCGGCGACACCCTGTTTATGGATTCGGTGGGACGCCCCGACCTGCTCGGCGATGATCAGACGGCGGAGCTCGCGGGAAAACTATTCCACACAATTCGCGCGTTCTACCTCACCTTGCCTGACGCAACGATCGTTTATCCGGGGCATGGAGCCGGGTCGTCCTGCGGTCCAGACATCGGCGACCGCAACACCAGCACGATCGGCTACGAACGCCGGCATAATCCTTACCTTCAGATCGATGACGAGGAGGCCTTTGTTAAACGGATACTCGGCTCCGCGCCTCCCGAGCCCCGCCACTACAAACCGCTCAAGAAGATCAACCGGGCGGGCCCAGAGGCCTTTGGTCAGCTCCCACCGGCACCGGCGTTGACCGCAGAAGCGTTCGCAAACGCTGTCAAGAGCGGCGACTTTTGGCTCCTCGATACACGGCATCACCTCGCGTTTGGAGGCGGCCATATTCCTGGAGCATTGAACATCGAGGCCAGGCCCGAGCTTTCGGTCTGGGCAGGGTGGATGATTCCCCACGAAGCAACGATCCTCCTGGTGACGGACGACCGTGCTCAAATCGAGGACGTGGTGAGCCTGTTATGGCGGTGTGGCTACACCCGGTTTGCCGGTTACCTCGCCGGCGGGATGACTTCCTGGGTACTGGCCGGGTTGCCTATCCGGCAGGCAAGGCCGGTTAGCATTCAGGAGCTCAAGGAATCAGGCTGTAACGGCAGGCAGATCCTCGATGTCCGCGCTCCCGACGAGTGGCAAGAAGGGCATATTCCGAATGCCCGACACTTTTTTGTGCCGGAACTACGGGAGCGCGTGAACGAGCTGGACCGGAATCGCCCGGTCGCCACCTACTGTGCTTCGGGGTTTCGTGCCGGCATCGCCGCCAGTGTGCTCCTTCAGGAAGATTTTGCAGAAGTCGGGACCGTGCCCGGTAGCTGGGGCGGGTGGAACAGCGCCGGATACCCGACTGAAGAAACCCAGTCCCGCTGAACATGAGGCATCTTCTCAAATCCATTGTCGCGCTCGGGTGGCTTTCAGCCGCTTCGTGGGCCTTGGCCCAAGCCCCGGAAACCGCGGGCGCGGGGAGGGTGGATCCGCTGGCCTATGCCGGACCGGCGTGGTCGCCCTATGTGGCCGGCGGGCTGATCGGTGCGCTCGTCTGGTTTACGATAAGCCTTTCCGGGCATCCGGTGGGTGCGTCGTCCGCCTACGCAAGCCTCGCGGGTCTCGTGGGTAAAAGGATCGCCCCCCGCTACACGGGCGCGTTGCCCTACTACCGTGATGAACCTCCCAAGCTTGATTGGGGGCTGGTGTTTGTCGGTGCCGCGATTGTCGGCAGTTTTCTTGCGGCAACAAGCGGAGGTGAATGGACGGGTCGCTGGCTGCCCCCGATCTGGGAAGACCGTTTCGGTGAGGGAAGTTTGGGGCTGCGGGCAGGTGTCGCCTTTGTCGGCGGCACCCTGATGGCCTTTGGAGCGCGCATGGCTGGCGGCTGCACCAGTGGCCATGGCATCAGCGGAACGCTCCAACTCAACGCGGCCTCTTGGCTCGCCCTGATCTGCTTCTTCATCGGCGGGATGGCGGCCGCCTTTCCCCTCTACCAATGGTAAACACATCGGACGCAACACATTCCACAACCCGCAAGCTTGTTCTGGCGGCGCTGTTTGGCCTGATCTTCGGCTTCCTGATTCAGAAAGGGGGCGCGGCGAAGTTCCACGTTCTCATCGGCGTGCTCCTCCTGAAGGACTTCACCGTCGTCAAAGTGATGCTCTCCGCGGTGGTTGTCGGCATGCTCGGGTTCTTTTTTCTCAAGCGGCAGGGAACTGTAGACCTACACCCGAAGCCACTGATACTGGGTGCCGTCATCACGGGTGGCCTGCTCTTTGGGATCGGATTTGCCTTCAGCGGTTATTGTCCCGGTACCGCCGCAGCCGCTCTGGGCCAAGGCAACGGAGACGCTCTCTTCAGCATCGCAGGACTGCTCGTCGGTTCCTACCTCTACGCCATCGCCTCCGGCTGGATCGGCCGCACCTTTAAACGCTGGGGGGACTGCGGAAAGCCCTTGCTCCCTTCCTTCATCGGTATGCAACCGGGCACCTTTGCAGTGGGTTTCGCAGTGATTCTGATCGGTCTCCTCGTCCTCCTCGAGCAGTTCACCATCCGGTGAAAGAGAGAGAGAGCAAAGTTAAACATTCAAATGATCATTTGACTTTTATCGGCGGCTCCGCTGATTCGGAGGCATGTCAAAACCTGTTTACGTGCAGGCTGCCCGGATCGGACAGGCCTTGAGCAGCCCGGTTCGTTTGCGGGCGTTGAATCTCTTGGCTCAACGTCCGTGGGCGGTAAGCGAGCTGGCGGCGGAACTCGGCGAGAGTGTCGCCGCCACGAGCGCACACCTCAAAATCTTGCGGGCAAGCTGTCTGGTCATGGATGAGAGGACGGGACGCACGGTCCATTGCCGGATCGCGTCCGACGAAGTCCTGCGCCTTTTGGTGGCCACCCGCCAAGCGGCCGAGGCGGTACTACCGGAGCTGCGTGAAGTGCTTCGGCAGGCTAAAGAGGATCCCCATGCGCTCGATGGCATCAGCCTGGCCGAACTCGAACGGGAGGCGAGGGCGGGGCGGGTGCTTCTGGTTGATTTGCGGCCCGAACCGGAATATGCGGCCGGCCATTTGCCCACGGCACGTTCGCTGCCCGCAGAGCGGTTGGACGCGGTGGACCTCAGTGAGCTGGAGTCGAGTCAGCAGATTGTCGCCTATTGCCGAGGCCCCTGGTGCGTGATGGCTCGTCAGGGAGTCGCCCATATGAACGCGCGCGGAATCGCCGCAAAGCGTTTGGACGCCGGCGTCGTGGAATGGCGGGTGGCGGGTCTCACCCTTTAAACCCGTTTTGACCGCGAGAGGTCCAAAGCCGCCTCAAAATCAACCCGCATCTCCCGCCGCAAAGTCGGAGGAACTACTTGTATTACGTGTGAATAAAATGATGTCCCTGATCAAGAATTGGAAAAAGCGAACCTCGGTTCAATCCGTTGTCCTTTACGTGGCGATTATAAGCGCCCTCGGGCTGCTTTACGTGACCAGAGCCAGCGGCACGTGCCCGATCACGCTATTCACCAGCAGAGCTGAGCTCGACACCACGCAAAGTCCTTCCGCCGCGACCACCGGCCCTACGATCACCGCGCCCGGCAGCGCCACGGACGGCATTTCATGGCGGCCCAGCTTTGAAGCGGCTCTGCAAGAATCCGCTGAAACCGGTAAACCCGTGCTGATCGACTTCATGGCCGACTGGTGTCCACCCTGTCGAAGGATGGAGGCGCAAGTATGGCCGGATCCGGACGTTCAGGCATTGTTTCGCGACCGTGTCATCCCCTTGCAGTTGGATGCGGACGAGCCGGACGCTCGACCGATCGGAATCCGCTACGGAATACAGGTCCTCCCCACAATCCTTCTGGTCGATTCCAGCGGGCAGGTAATTGCCCAAGGGAATTTCATGTCCGCCCAAGAAATGGTCCGTTTTGTTGAGCAAAATACCAAGACGGCGAACGATGCGATCTGATTGAGCGATACCGCATCACTGAAAAGAACCCGTTGAAATGACCGAGCCGAAACCCCTACAACCCACTTCCAAAAGGTGTTCGTTTGCCGCTTTACGACGTTGGGTGCCAACGGGCGTCGCCCTCACCCTTGCCGGCATCTGTGCGATCATCGTGGCTGTGGAGTATTTGCCTCCTGTTCGACGCGTGGCGCGTGCGGTCTATTACCGCCTGCCATTCCTCGAGGCGAATCGGCTCTCGTCTGAAAAGCAAATCACGATAAACGACTATCCCGATTGGCGTTCGGATTTGGAAACGGCGCTTGAGGAAGCCGTTGCCCAGGACAAACCGATAATGGTCGATTTTGCCGCCTCGTGGTGTCCGCCCTGCCGCGAGATGGAGGCCAGCGTCTGGCCCGATCCTGACGTGCGTCAGGCGATTTCTGAATCAGTTATCCCACTACAAGTAAACATCGACAGGCACCGGAATCTCGCGGCCCGTTTTGGAATCGAATACGTCCCGACCATTCTGCTGCTCACCCCTCAAGGAGAAGAACTCGCCCGTAGCCACTTCATGGACGCAGATCGTCTGATCCACTTTCTGTCCGCGGTAGAAACGGACGGTTAAGGCGCTCCGTGTGAGCTGCGAACGGAGAATCCATGCTGACGCTTGGCGAGCAAGCGATGGTGAAAGATCTCACGTCGGGCCAAGCCAACCATCGTCAGCGGCAACCGCTAATTGCTGGTTGCGCAATGGCGCTGCCTTTTAATGTCACCCATTTTCCGGCTTGCGCGAAAAACCGCCCAACCCTTTCTTATCTAGTGAACAGATGCTCAACAAAACCCACAGTGTCTTCGAGTTTTTCGCCGGTGGGGGGATGGCGCGTATGGGGCTGGGCGAGACGTGGCGGTGTGCCTATGCCAACGACTGCGATCCGGTGAAACGGGCCGCTTATCAAATTAATTGGAAGGACGAAGGCGTTTTGGACCCGCGGCTGGTTCAGGAGGTCACCACCCACGATCTCCCCGGGCGGGCCGACCTGGTCTGGGGCTCCTTCCCCTGTCAGGATCTCTCGTTGGCCGGGCGCGGAGGCGGACTCGGGGGCGAGCGTTCCGGGACTTTCTGGCCCTTCTGGGAGTTGATGCGGGGGCTGGGTCGCGAAGGACGCGCTCCCGCCGTGATCGCACTGGAAAATGTCTGTGGTGCCCTCACTTCGAGCGGAGGGAAAGACTTCGCCGCCATCGCAGAAGCAATCTCCCAAGAGGGTTACCATTTCGGAGCCTTGGTAATGGACGCGGTTTATTTTCTTCCGCAATCCCGTCCCCGCCTTTTCATTGTCGCAGCGCGACCAGACGCCATTCCGAGAGCGCTGCGGGCGTCCGCCCCCCAAGCGCAGTGGTCCAACAAGGGCTTGCTCGAAGCTCACGCACGCTTGAGTCCGCAGCCGAGGAAGCAGTGGGTGTGGTGGAATGTCCCCCCGTCCACCGATGTGATTCCTCCGCTGGTAGATTTGATTGAACAAACCCCATCTGGAGTCGACTGGCACACCTCTGAGGAGACGGAACGTCTGCTTACCCTGATGTCACCAGTCAACCGCCGCAAGGTGGAGGAAGCCCGCCGCCAACCCGGCAGGATCGTGGGGACGGTTTACAAACGCACCCGGCGCGAGGCGGATGGCATCAAGCGCCAGCGAGCGGAAGTACGGTTTGACCAAATCGCCGGATGCCTGCGCACCCCTGAGGGAGGTTCCAGCCGGCAAACGATCCTTGTGATCGAGGAGGGGCATATCCGATCACGCCTCTTGTCTCCGCGAGAAGCCGCCCGGCTGATGGGTCTTCCGGATTCCTACCAGCTGCCCGCCCGCTACAACCAAGCGTATAAAATTGCCGGAGACGGACTCGCGGTTCCGGTGGTGAGTTTCCTGGAAAAGCACCTCCTGCGGCCGCTTGCGGATCATGCGCGGGAGGATCGTCAAACCAGTGCTGCGTAGTGATGGATGCCCCCCTTCGCCAGCGTTTGCTCGATTTCTCCATCGGCAACAAATTCAGACGTAAAGGTCCTCTTTGCGTGGCGCTGATTGTAACCCGACACGCAGCAAAAAGGGGCCTGCCACTTGAGCCGGAAGAACTGCTGACGGAAGGAGGCGGCCAAGTGCTCGGCCTCGGCCGGAGTGCAGTTCAAGCCATCCTTCGGGAACACGGCATCGATCGCGTCCTGGCCGCCGAGGGTGGGCGAACCAGCCGTGGGAGCTTGAGCAACATGCGGGATTATGTCGGCTTTCTCAACGGGCTCCATCAAGAAGGGCGGGCGGACTTGAAGGCGATTGAGCAATTTTGGATCGCGCGGGTGCTGGAGTTTTTTGCCACCAAGCCTTTCAAGCTAAAGATGGATACAGCTCGCAGCCTACGAGCCGCGATTCGGGATTTGGTGCATCAGGCGGTAATCCGGCAAAAGGATGCGGAAGGCATTCACTACGCGGGCGGGCTGCTCCAACACTTGGTGGGTGCTAAACTCAGCTGCGCCTTGCCGCATCTTGCCATCGCGCACCATAGTTTTTCCACCGCCGATGGCCCCACCGCACGTCCCGGCGACTTCGTGGTAGGCGACACCGCCATCCACGTCACCACCTCTCCCGGAGAAGCGATCATTCAAAAGTGTCGCCACAATCTGGAAGATGGGCTGCGGCCGGTCCTCATTACCCAAACCAAAGGCACCGTTGCGGCGGAAACGCTGGCGGAAAACGAGGGCATCGCAGATCGGATCGATATTTACGAAGTGGAACAATTCATCGCGTTAAACTTGGCGGAATTGGGCGGCTTTTCGTCAAAAGGTCAGCGTGCGGCGATTGAGGAGGTCATCACCTGCTACAATGGAATTGTTGAACGCCACGAGACCGATCCAGGCTTTCGGATCGAAATCGCATAATGCTTTCAACCCGGCGGGTTCTGCTACCAGAAACACTTCAAGCCCGTCGGCTTTTCGTTTTGTCGCCGCCATTTTTAGCGTCTGCACAAGCTTTGTACGATCACGGGCAAGCGTTGCCTTGTCTGAAAACGTCCCGCCGGCCCGTAAGCTATATATCTTCCTGAAGGGAGGTGTCTTCTCCGCAGGCGGCGCGGTCGGGTCCGGTCTCGTCGTGAGGGTTCGGTTCCCAACGGGCGGTGAGCAAGCCGTCGTGGCCAAAAAGCGGATCCGCGGATGGCAGCGTCACCGCCGCGATCCGCTGGCGGGCGGCCTCCAGATCTTCGTTGGCCCGAAGCAAGTCGGCGGTTTGGCCGGGAGGGTAGGCACCGACCACCAGGAAATCGCTGGAATGGCTAACGCAACGGTGCCCGGTGCCCGCCGGCAGCAGGATCAGATCGCCAGGTGAGACCTCCACTTCCGGGCCGTCCGGGCCACCGATCTGAATCCGGGCGGAACCGACGCTGACACCGAGCACTTCGTGGGCAGTGGAATGAAAATGGTGAAACGGGTGCATGCCCCAACGCCAAAGGCCGGTCCAACCGTTCTTCCGAAAGGCCTGTTCAAAACGTTCCGCGAGATCGCCATCCGTCCGCAGCGCGGCAATGCAGAGCAGGGCAGGGAGGCGAGGATGATTGGGGATGCCGTTATTTTCCGGCACCCGAATCTCCCGCACATGGGGCATGGAGGGCGTCGACATCCATCAACGTAGTGCCCTCGGTCAGCGGCGCGAGCAGGCGTTGACAGTTTCCGGCACTTTTGAAGAGCGCGACCCAGCTTGCCGTAAATGTTACTCGATCTGCTTAAAAAGGTCTCCGGCGCGTTCGATCACCCCTCGTTCAACCAGTCCCTGCAACGCCTCATCCACATGTGCGGCGATGTTTTTTGTTAATCGGCTAATCCCGAATCGTTTAATCACTTCGCGTCGCAGATCTTCCTGCGGAAAACTGACGTACATCTCGAGGATCTCCAGCGCTGCATTGCCCAATTCCTCACGGGGAATCTCATCGATCGAGCGCTGGCTTCGGGGATCCCCCCCCGAGCTTCGGTAGATGTGAAAATCGGAAGGGGCGAGTGATTCTGGCCAATAGACGCGTCCGGAACCCTGCCGGGATTTTGCCAGCGACAAAGGCAAAGCACGGGCAAGGATTTCCCGAATGCGTTCTCCCGCGCGCGAAAAACCCCATGCCTCGGTGACCCGACGGATCAGAAGCGATTCCACAATCGGCCCCTCTTCAGCAACGATACGGTTCATTTGCTCCCTGAGCCGAGCGGAGGCATTTGGACCGTAAAAGGCCTCCTGGTCCCGCTCCAGCGGGATGGAAACAGCGACATACTCGATGCGGCGGGTCGTTTGCACCGGTGTCGCATCGATCTGGCTGGCATACGGAGCCGTCGTCTCTTCCACCGCTTCGCCAGCAACGGGATCCGGAACTTCAGTCACTGACCCCACCGGTTCCACCTCAACCGCCAGAGAAGTGGGACGAGCGGCCGACGCGGGTTTGGCCTTAAACGAAACAATCGCTTCTTCCACCACCCGAAGCAGCTCTTCGGCGGCGGCAGCATAACTCCGCCACCAGTCGGTCGACCAGATGCGGTGCATTTTCCAGCCCAAACTTTCCAAAACCGCCTGTCGCAGACCGTCCCGATCGCGAGCCGTCGCCGAACGATGGTAAGAAGCCCCATCACATTCGATTCCGAGGACGTAACGTCCCGGAAGGTCCGGTGCCACAATTGCGAGATCGATCCGGTAACCGGAACAACCAACCTGTGTATGCACTTCGTACCCGTGGCTTCGGAGCAGCTCAGCGACTTGTTTTTCAAATACGGAATCAAACTCGTCCTGGCTGGCGGAAGTGATTGTCGTGGCCAGCGCCCGAGCTCCCCGTTCCGCGTATTCCAGATAGGCTTTAAGGTGCTCCGCTCCCTTCGCGCGGGTTCGGGATAAATCGATTTGTTCGCTGCGAAGCGTCGAAAAGACGATGATCTCGTGCTTCGCGCGTGTGACGGCCACGTTGAGACGCCGTTCGCCGCCGCTCCGGTTCAGCGGTCCAAAATTCATCGATACTTTGCCTGCCTGATCGGGGCCGTAACAGACCGAAAGGATGATCACATCGCGTTCATCCCCTTGGACGTTCTCCAGATTTTTGACGAATACAGGCTCTTCGGTTTCATCGCCAAAAAAACCTTCGATCTCGGGATAATCCCGCCGCGCCTGATCCAGCTTATCCAGAATAAGGGTCTGCTGGGCTTGGCTGAAGGTAACGATACCGATCAATAATCGGGACAAGAGGGGATCTTTGAGCCGCCGAATGACTTCCTCCGTGATCGCTGCCGCTTCCCCCGGATTGGTGCGGCTTTTGCCTTTGTCGTAGTAGCCATTTGGGACAGGTTCCAGGCGTACGCCGATGTTCTCCGCATGCGGCGCGGGAAAAGTGTGCAGGAGATTGTCGTAGTAATGGTGATTGCTAAACGCGATCAATCCCTCTTGGCGACTACGGTAGTGCCAGCGAAGGTTGTAGATATCGAGGCCGGAGCCCAGACACTCGTCCAAAATACTTTCCAGGTCCTGAACCGTGCCGTCATCGATCGTTGTTTCATCATTTTCCGAGCGGCCAAAAAAGTTTGTCGGCGGGAGCTGTTTGGGGTCTCCGACAATCACCATTTGCTTGCCCCGGGCGATTGCTCCGACCGCGTCCCAGACCGGAATCTGCGAGGCTTCGTCAAACACAACCAGGTCAAAATTATCCTGCTCGACGTCGAGGTACTGAGCGACTGAAAGGGGGCTCATTAAAAAACAGGGCTTCAGCTTTGCCGCGATGTTGGGAATCTCGCTAAAGAGTTTTCGGACGGGCTTGTGCCGGGCTTTTTTGGCTCGTTCCCGCTGCAGGATGCCGAGCTCGGTGTTGCGCGGACAGGACTCCCGCCGTGCGCGGGGAAGCTCGGCAGCGAGCCGCGCCACCACCGCCTGAGCGGTCAGCGCCGTGTAGCGGTGATCCAAGTCGTTAAAGGCATCGATCCGGACCTGATGCTCATCGCCATAAAACTCCCGCAAAGCCTCCGAAGAAGAGATCAAACGGCGCAGAAAGTTCTCCCGATAGCGCATTTCAAAGGTGAAACGCAGATCGTTGAGGCCGAGAGTCTCTTGTTCCACCGCGGCAATAAGCGGCTCGAGTTGGGCCGCAAGCGCCAGGTTGCGGGAATGCTGCCAGCGGCACCAGTTCTGCAAATCGCCCCGGAATTGATAAAGCCGTTCAACAAGTCCGGCGAGTCCTCCGAGGTAATGGGGAGCGCCCAGCGGCACGGACGGATCCACACGCGCCAGTTCCCGAAAAGCTAGCTCGCAACGTTCGAGACGCTCCCAAGCCTCCGCGAGGGATTGGGCCTTTTCAGCAACCGCTTGACCGTGCGCCAGCAGATCGTCCGCCATTGGCAACAATCGCCCGATCTTTGAGCGGAGTTCCAGCAGCCGGTCGGGATGATCTCCCGCCACCTTCGCCACGATGGCGTGCAATCCATCTCCGTATTCGAGAACTGACGACAACTGATCCCAGTCAACTTCTCCACCATTCCAAAGGTTTCCCACGCGGGCAGCAACTGGACCGCCCGCCTGATCCAACACCGCTTGCGTGGTCTGTAACTCCCGCGCCATTTCAAAAAAGTGCGGCGCGTCGGCGACGGTCCATTTTCCGGCTGTCTGCTTCCTCAAGCGGCGGATGGGTTTCAGCAGCAGGTGTTTTTTGAGCCGACTGAGCATTCCGCCTTGGAGAGATAGCTCCTCAAAGCGAACCCGAAGCGGCTCCAGATCCAACGCCAGGAGGCTGGCGAGATCAAAATCCAGCAGCTGAGAGCGGGCGTGGTCCCGCCTCCGACCTGCGTCCAGCACCAATGCGGCCGGCCCGGAGCGAAATGCCCGCCATTCCCCGGCTTCAACAAAGGCGGAGGGGACAACGGGCGAACCGATCAATTGAGCCCCGAGAGAAACATAGTGTTCAATGTCGCCGCGCCTTTCCTTTACGGCCCCCAGTCCAATCACCGCCGCCAGAGCGTCAAATGCGGCCTCGAAGGACTGAGCCGCGGCGGACAGTTCTTTTCCAGAAGCGAGCAACGCGTCCTCCCATTCCGGGGTCCAGCTGTCAGCACCAAACGGACGCAAAGCATCCTTGGCCTCGGAAGACAAACGCCGCGCACTCCCCCGGATCTGCAAGTCATCGCAGAGCCGCAACAGCTCTTCGTAGTGCTCTCGCGACTGCTGATCAATGTCATCGATCGCCAGCGCTCCGACGTGATCAAGGTCCGTTGCCCGATCTCGATGAGCCATCAGCCAGGCATAACAGTGGTAGGCGCTCATGCGGTTGGGGTAGATGCGATGGAGTTCCGCCACGAAGTGGTTGAGCTGGTTTCGTGAGGCTTCGAGTTGTCGGGCGAGATAACGCCATTCCTCCGAATTCTGCTGATCGGCGAAATCCATCGCTTCTCCAAACTGATTCAGCACTTCCGCTTTGCCCGTTTTGTTTGAATGCAGTTCCAGGCAAAAAGGCCCCAAGCCGATCTGGCTGAGTCGTTTATGAACGACCTCTAGTGCCGCGCGTTTCTCCGCCACAAAAAGCACACGTTTTCCCAGTGCGAGACAATGCGCGATCAGGTTTGTGATCGTCTGCGATTTTCCCGTGCCAGGAGGACCGTGCATGACAAAATTCTTCCCCTGCGCAGCGGCGACCACTGCCGCCAGCTGGGAAGAATCCGCGCTGACCGGGCAGAAGATCTCTTCGTAACGTAGCGACTGGTCGAGGGCCGTCGCCGAAATATTTTCCACTCCGTCGAGAAAGGCTTCTCCTGGGCGGTTAACGAGGTGATGAATGACAGGGTTGGCCGACAGTGTCGAAATGCGGTCGTTAAGATCTTTCCAGAGAAGAAATTTGCTGAAGGAAAACTGCGCAATCCATACCTCCCGATGCACTTCCCAGCCCGGCATATCTTTGACCGCTTGCTGAAAAAGCCAAAAGACCTTGGCGACATCGACTCCCGATTCGTCCTCCGGCGGTGGGTTGACACCGGGAATCTCCATCTCGCAATCCCGCTTGAGGAGCTCGAGGAGCGTGACGTTAATCATCGCATCTTCGTCGTAGCGCTGGACCGAGAAACCTTGATGCACCGATTTACGCTCCAGTTTGACCGGGATCAGAAGGATGGGCGCACGATGAGTGCGATCGCTTTCCGGGGTTTCCTTCCACTCCAGAAATCCCAATGCGAGGTAAAGGGTATTGGCACCGCTTTCTTCCATTTCAAAGCGGGAACGTCGGTAGAGCTCGAGCAATCGCCGGTTGATTTCCAGCTCAGTCAGCGAACTGCGCAGCCGCCGGGCGTGAAGTTCCTCCTCGAGATGCCGGATCACCGGATCTTGATCAAACTGGGAGGCCTGAAGCGCAAAGCTCCGCGGATCCAATCCGGACATGAGCTTGCTTTGACCAAGAAGGGAGAAGGACTTGTTCGCCGCCAACTCGTCTTCCAGGTGTTCCGGATGCGCACAGACCAGCGGAATCGTCTGCTTCGTCTCCCGAAAATTAAGGAGGCGGTTGCGCAAAGTGAGATCGAGTAACTGCTGCTTCCAATGGTCGATGCGTCCCTCGGGAGTCTTCGGAAGGGACTCCACTGCCATTTCCGGAACAAACTGGCGTCGGGCAGCCCGACTGGAAACAGATACCTCCCGAGGGACGACTGCCTCAGCCGCGCTGAGCAGGTCCACCTCGCCGGTTCCGCGCTTGATCGGCAACGGACGGATGCCAGACGCACGGGAGCGATAGACGTCGATCGCATAATGAAAAATTGCGTCCTGATTCAGATGCGGACGTGCCGCAAGCGTCGCGCGCATGAAGTCGCTGCCGTTCCCGTCGCAGCAAAGGGTGCTTTCAAACACCACAATCTCTTCCAGTTCCACCCGTTTGCGGATGTCCTGAAGCGTATCCCAGCTCGGCTCCGGAAAGCTCTCTTCAACCAGCCAACATCCGGGGTAGGCGTGCCCCTCGTGCATCAACACCAGCGGGCGTAATCCAGCCTGTTCCATTACCGAAGCGAACAAGAGGCTCAGATCCAGACAAGTGCCGAGCTTGGAACGGATGATCTGCTCGCCAAACCGGACACGCTGCCCCGATCGCTCAAAACTCGCCGGGGGACTGCTGTAGTGAATTCCCACCTCACGCAGTGCATCATAGATACAATCGAGCATGGCGAACACCCGCTGCTTGTTCTTTGCCTGATACCCCTCCAAAGAGGCCCTCCCCGTGCGTTGTCCCAGCAATATGGCGGTCCGACCAAGTAGCGTTTCGACTGCTGCGATATTCGGAGTGACGAATGCGGCGAGGATTTCCGGCAATGAACTAAGCCCCGTCCACTCATCGTGCGCAAAGACATCCAGCTGCAACGTTTCGGTATAGACCGTCTCCGCGTCCGTCGCCGCCTCCACCCGACAGCGGAGTTCAAAAATGATCTCCCCACGCACCCGGTCTGAAAGCTCCGCCAGATAATTCAGGTTCAGGTCGAGCGGAAGGTCCACCAACACGTGATCCGTTCCCGCCGCGATGCGATCAATGTGAACCTCCAGTCTTTTTGCCCAATCTGGACTGGGCACAAAGGTGCAAACCACATCCCGAAGATCCGAAATCCCCTCATTGCGGATCTCTACCCGTCGCAAGATCGGGATCGCGTTCTGCTGAAAGGCGAAATTGACGCGACTTGAAAAATCGACCGAGACATTCAACGGCAAAAACGGAGCAGCTTCAGGAGACATGCGCCCACAAAATCAGTGCTGTTGCGCTGTAGCAAGGCTGACCTAGGGAGAATCCCTTCCCATCAGTTGGCGGTCCTGAAGCGGCCGGCTGGCAGCGTCAGCCCTATTCTTCCAGACGGTTGGTCCGGGCGAAACTGGTCAGAAGAATCCAGACGCGCCGGGAGAGTTGTTCCTGGTTCAACTTGCTGAGCGAACGCCGTTCGATGGCGTCCACAAAGGCAGGATCGGAGGCAAAACGTGCGCGTTCGACACGGCGAAAGCCCATGGTCCAATCGGGAAAATTGCGGGTGCCTCCTTCTTCGGTCAGCAAGCGAATCACGCCGGAATGGCGCGGATCTTTGAGAATGCGGTTATAGAGCCTTTCCACCGCTTCTTTCTCGCCTTCGAGCAGTTGGAAAATGCTCCCCTCGCAATAAAGCAGGAGTCCGGTAATGCCGGCGCGCTGATTGTTGAAGCGCGATTTGTCGAGGATTTCTGCCAGCACCGCTTCACTCAATGCTTCATGTGCGGTGCTCACATACACCAGTTTGTAGATTTTGGGTGCGGGCTGTTTCAAGGTCATGACAAAGGCTTCAGGACGGTGAAATGGACGATTTGGCGCATTCAGAAAACGTTCAATTGATTTGCCATATGCAGGAAAGCAAGTCGATCAGCAAGGGCTGCTGTTGGGTGACGCCTTATCGCGCGGGAGGTTTTCCACTGCCGCGAGCAATGCGTCGAGGCGGACAGGCTTGGTCAGAAAACCATTCATGCCGGCGGCAATTGCTCCGGAGCGATCTGCTTCGGCGGCGTTGGCAGTCAAGGCAATGATCTGAATGCCAACGTTGCGCGCAGATGCGGGACGGGCACGAATGGCTCGGGCTGTGGCCAACCCGTCGAGCACCGGCATGTGAATATCGAGAAGCAGCAGGTCAAAATCTTCCCGCGTCAATGCATCCAGCGCCGCCTGACCATCTGAAGCCAGGCAAACGTGATGCCCGCGTTTCTCCAGCAAGATCTGCACGATACGCTGATTCACAGGATTGTCCTCAGCGATCAAGATTCGCTTTGCCTTAAAGCGCGCCGCTGAGGCATGTGCCACCATGGCGTTGACCTTGTCAGAGGGCTCTACGAGCGGGAGCGGAATCGAAAGGCGGAAAACACTACCCATGCCCAGCTTGCTGCGCACGGTGATGGTCCCACCCATCAGGCGCAAGAACCGCATGCAAATAGCAAGTCCAAGGCCCGTGCCACCATGCTGTCGGGCGCGCGAATCGTCGAGCTGATGGAAGGGTTCAAAAATGAATGCATGTTGATCCGGTGGAATGCCGGGGCCGGTATCTCCGATGGCCACACACAGGCGACCAGACATCTCGGCATGTGAAGGCCAATAGCGGGCGCGCAGCCGCACACCTCCGCTTTCGGTAAACTTCACGGCATTGCCCAACAAGTTGACAATCAATTGCTTGACACGCGCACCATCCCCGAGGAACCAGACGCTTGCAGACGGAAATGCCCGGCATTCGAGAAGCAATCCTTTGGCCGAAGCCTGCTGCATAAACATGGTTCGGACATCGTGCACGAGGGCTTCAAAATCAAAGGGCGCGCACTCCAGCTGGACGCGATCGGCCTCGATCCGGGAAAAATCGAGCACGTCGTTGACCACTTCCAGCAACAAGCGCCCTGAACTTTCAGCCATTTCAAGTAGTTCATTCCCTTCAGGAGCCACCGAACCGGCTTGGCGCAGTGCTTGAATCGAGCCGATCACTCCGTTGAGGGGAGTGCGGATTTCATGAGAAATGGTAGCGACAAAGTTACTCTTGGCCCGGCTGCCGGCGGTGGCTGCTTCCTCCGCCCGACGCCGCTCTTCAACCTCGATCAACAGGCGCGCATTTAATTGCTCAAGGTCCGCCGTTCGTTGGCGCACCATGGCATCACGATTGGTGATCTCTTCATGCAGCCGGCTCCGGGTCGCATCGATACTCGCAGCGAGCCGTCGAATTTCGAGCACTGAAGAATCAGTTGGCACTTTTTCATTGTAATGTCCGGCACGGATCCGGGCTGCGGCTTGCTCGATCGCCATGATTGGACGGATCAGTCCCCGCGCCACCCAGATCACGGAGGCAATGGTCAGAAGTGCAACCAGAAGCACTCCAGCCCCCATCCACCACCCGGTCATGCGGAACCGCTCGATCATGGAGCGAACGTGCCCTTGAAGCCCCTGAATCCCGCTGGCGCGTTTACCCTCGGCCGCGTAAACGGCGGCCAACGAGGCATCGAGCTCGGATCGATCGACTAACAGAACCAGCTCCATGGCCGGAACCATCAATGTTTGCACACCGACCTCTTTCCGGTCCGCCAATTCATCCATCTCCCCGTCCCAAACAAAGGGAGCTTCATCCAGCACCGCCGTTGTTGAACGCAAGGCAAAGGCACCCTCCTCCAGAACTTCCCGGGGAATGCACCGGATCAATCGCACTAAAGGTACCGCAATCCGAACACAGCCATAATGGGTGCCCCGTGTTCTGGAGTAGCTGATGCCCAAGTACTTCAATTGGCCGGCCAATATCAGGGATGGTTCCTCCGCCTGCCCTGATTCGGCTCCGGTCCAGTCGACTGTGCGCGTCATCACTTCGGAGGAAGTGCTTCGGCTCCGAAACCAGTCAGCATCAGACTCGAGGGTACGATCACGCCCCCATAAATAGCCGCCAGTGAAGGGATTTTCTTCCGGCCTGACAATGCGTTCGGCCACGCGAAGGAGTTGGCGGCCCTCCGTGTCAAAGAGGGCAATTTCGGTGCAGGGATAGGCTTCCAGCAACTCTTCAAAGAACTGACGAATAACGGGCTCTAAATTGTGACGCATCTGCTCGCTGCCACGCATGTAGGTGGCAAAGACCTGCTGCTTCATCAGGATCATCGTCAGATCCTCGAGCTGCGTTACCTGCATGTCGATCAGCCGACTGGCGTTGGCCAAGGTAAACGCATTCTGCCGATCCTGCATTGCCGCAAATTTGCTCAGCAGCTGCTGACCCGAGATTTCTGCCTCCGTGGAAGCCGCCGCGATCCGCTGCTGGGTACCAGCGACCTCCTCGATAAACGAGTGCATCATCGACCAAGAGGCCATCCCAAGCAGGATGGTCGGCAATACCACTACCGGAACGAGCCGGAGTAAAAGCTGCCGATTGAGCGTCACGGAAACACGCGCCGCCAGAACATGCCAGCGAGCTCCGGTACTCCGTAAACCGGGAAAAGGCGCTGGGCTGCTTCCGGCTGAAGGTAAATTGCGGGGTTTTTCATGTGTTCAGGCTTATCCCGAAGCAGGATCTCTTGGGCACCGAGGATCGGCGAAGCGTAGCCAAGGTAAGCAGAATTGGCCGCACTAATCTCAGCTTCGGAAATAAATTGAACAAAGGCGTAGGCGAGGTCGCGCTGCTTGCTGCCGACGGGCAGGCACCAAAGATCCGTATAAACCTCTCCACCATCCGCCGGAGTGTAGTAGCCCAGATCTGGATTCTCCTCGATCATCGAGAGGACATCTCCGGAGTAGTGGATGGCCCAAGCAATACTTCCGCTTGCCAGTGCCGCCGCGACCTCATCGGGATCAGAGGAAACCAAACCAATGCGGCCTTTCTCGACGAGATGGTGCAGTTTGGCCGCCGCCGCCCCAAAGGCAGCGGGATCCGTCGTTCCGGGATCGAAGCCACACGCTTTTAACAAAAACGCAAAGATGAGCTCGGCATCGGACAGAATGCCAATTGCAGGCCCTTCATCATCGAAAAATGCGGCCCAGGTCGGCGGAGGTGTTTGATCACGGCGATAGACAATCCCGGTCGTTCCGAGGAGATAAGGAACGCCATAGACATATTCCGAAGGCAAGGTCGGGAAGGATGCCTGAATCCCCCCGACATCAATCATCTGGATCCGTTCACGGTCGATGGCTTCCAACAGCCCCAACCCCCCATACTCCTGAGCATCGCCATGAGAGACGCAAATGAGATCAAAATAATGAGGTGCCGCGGCCAAGAGAGCGCGGACTTCGGTCGAATCCTCAAACTCGTGGTAATCGATCTCGCAGCCATGGCGCGCGGCAAACTCCCGAAGGATGGGCGAACGCGCAACGATGGGCAGCGAAGCGTCGGCCTCTTCGTCGATTTCAATATAGTCGCTCCAGTTCAGGATGCGCAGCACAGGCAGCTCGGAGGATCCGTCGCCCGCAAGAGCGCAAGAACCGGTCAACCCACAGAAGAGGAAAAGCAGGGATCGCACACCTCCTAATCGGCGCGCCCTCACTCTTCCTGAGCGGAATATCTGACTGTGCAGGTATCCTCCTACACTTCCAGCTGCGGCCGATCAGATTCCGGCCAGTCAATGTGGAAGAAACGGCCGCGTGGCTTGTCCGTACGCTCGTAAGTATGAGCTCCGAAAAAGTCCCGTTGTGCCTGCAGCAGGTTCTGCGGCAGGTTGCGCGTCCGGTAACTGTCAAAGTAGGCCAAGGCGCTGCTGAAAGTGGGAACCGGAACCCCAAACTCCACCGCGGTGGCAATGACTTTGCGCCAGTTGGCGTCCGAACGGGCCACCGCTTCGCGAAAATGCGGATCGAGCAGGAGATTCTTCAAGCTGCTGTCGCGGTCATAGGCCTCGGTAATTTTCTGGAGGAATCCGGCGCGGATGATACAGCCTCCGCGAAAGATCTGAGCGATCTCTCCAAAATTGAGTTTCCAGCCGTAAACCTCCTCGGCGTAGCGCATTTGCTGAAAGCCTTGGGCATACGAGCAAATCTTGGAACAGTAGAGAGCATCCTCGATCGCATCGACAAACGCGGCTTTGTCGCCTTCAAAAGGTTGGTCGGTGCGCGGCTCGAGGATCTCGGCGGCCGCCAGACGCTCGTCCTTGACCGCACTCATGCAGCGGGCAAACACCGCTTCGGCGATGGTCGGTGCCGGCACACCCATTTCCAAGGCGTCGACACTGGTCCATTTACCGGTGCCTTTTTGACCAGCGGTATCGAGCACAATATCGACAAATGCCTGCCCGGTCTCGGGATCCGACTGCTTGAGAATTTCCGCCGTGATTTCCACGAGAAAACTGTTGAGGCGGCCTTGGTTCCAACGGGCGAAGATCCGGCTCATTTCCTCCGGTTGCAGCTTGAGAACGCCACGCATCAGGTCGTAGGCCTCACAAATCATCTGCATGTCGCCGTACTCGATGCCGTTGTGCACCATCTTGACATAGTGTCCGGCACCATCCGGCCCGATGTAGGCCGCACAGGGAACGCCGCCCTCGACAGGTTTTCCGGGCCGGGCCCCTTTCAGCTCCTGACCGGTTTCGGGATGCACTTTTGCCGCGATCGCCTTCCAGATCGGTTCCAGGTGTTCCCACGCTTCCCGTGAGCCGCCCGGCATCAGGCTGGGACCAAAACGGGCACCTTCCTCGCCACCACTGACACCACTCCCAATAAACCGGAAGCCGCGGGCGGTCAGTTCCTTTTCCCGGCGAATGGTATCGGTCCACTTCGCATTGCCGCCATCGATGATGATGTCGCCCGCTTCCAGCAGCTCTGAAAGCTGGTTGATCACCGCATCCGTCGCTCTTCCCGCCTGCACCAGAATGACCACCTTCCGCGGGCGGACGAGGGATTGCACAAATTCCTCAATCGTCTCGCATCCAACCAGGTCCCCCGGCGTGTCCGGATTTGCGGCGACAAACTCCGACATCTTGCTGGTTGTCCGGTTAAACACGGAGATGCGGAATCCATGATCCGCGATGTTTAACGCCAGATTTTGGCCCATTACCGCCAAGCCGATGAGCCCGATGTCCGAATTTGCTGCTGCCATATGGGAATGCCTTCTAAGTGATACAATAGCCGAAAAAGCCGATCCTCAAACATCCGCTCTTCATTGCAAAGGCAAAAGGCACCTGAAACGCGCAGTGGCAGCTTTGCCACGCACTTATTCCCTGAATCCGAATGCATCGCCGGACTTCCCTGCCATTCATTGTTGAGGATGGCGCTTGCGGAATCAGAAGCGCGGTGGTACCGCGTGAAAGTCTGATCAACCCAATCCCGAGTTCATCCGAGCAGATTCGCGTGGAAGAAAACCCTCCGCATGTGCTCAATTGCCGCCTTGAGCCAGCGACCAGCGAGGCTCCGGACGCTCCACTGCTTTCCAGAAAGGCGTGGCGACGCGTTGCCATTGGCCTGTTGCTCGCACTGGCGGCAGGCTTTCTGGTGGTTCATTTTACGATGGATGAAACCGGGTGGGAGCGCTTACGGAGTTTCCCGCCGCAGCTGTTTCCCGTGATCCTCGCGATGGTCGGTGGTGCCTGGCTCTGCAACGGCCTGCGCACTTGGATCCTCGCCCGGGCGCTCGGACACCGGATTTCCATGCATCGGGCGGTTGGCATTACCCTTTCCATGGAATTCGCCATCGCTGCCACGCCCGGCGGGGTCGGGGGATTGGCAACGCGCATCGGGCTGCAGCGCCAGGCAGGCATTCCCCTGCCGCACACCATGACGATGATCGCGGGCGATGCCGCGGCCGACATCCTCTTTTTTCTCTTTCTCGCCCCCGTAGCCATTCGTCACATGATGAAGCTCGGCCCGGTGCGCAGCCTGTGGGAACAAATTCACTGGCTGGCCTTCGCACCTTGGGCGATTGGCGCGCTTGCTGCGCTGGCACTTGCCGGGTGGATGATCTCGCGACTCCGGATGAACCGTCTGGTCCGCGCCCTGCCACACCGTTGGCGCAAGGAGGGCCGGCTGGAGGCCCGCTGGGGCCGTTTTCGCCGAAGCAGCAAACGTCAAATCCAGGAAATGGGAACCGCTGCCCGATTTTTGGCCCGCGAGCGACGCAGCTACTACGTAGCCTCCTTTCTCCTCGCCGGGCTGCAATGGTCGTGCCGCTACGGCGTGCTGCCTGTTGTTCTCTGGGGACTGGGGTCACCGGTTGATCCCTTTGCGCTCGTTTTTGTGCAGGGCGGACTTTTTCTTGTCGGCTTGCTGGTGGTTGCCCCGGGCGGGGGCGGTTCGCTCGAAATCCTCACCACTCTGATCCTCAAACCACTGGTTGGGGCGTCGGTCGGTGCGCTGGCCGTCGTTCTCTGGCGGCTCTTTACCTACTACCTCTACTTGGCAGGAGGTGCCTGCGCGTTTGCAGGCATGATGTGTTTTGGCGGCCAACGAAAAAAGGCGCCGCCCCCCTCGGCCGGTCAGCAAGCTTGATCGTTCCGCAACCTCAGAAACAACAAAGGGCAATTTCTCCTCGCGACAAAACAAACGACTGTTTAACCCCTCTGTCAGTGCGATCCACTCAAGAACAGATTTTGATAGCCGCGGAGACCCTTTTCAGCGCCAAGGGTTATGCTGCCACCGGGGTGCGGGAAATCACGCGACTGGCAGGAACAAACGTGGCTTCGGTCCATTATTATTTTGGGTCCAAAGAGGAGCTCTACCTGCACATGATTCGTCGTCACACCGAGCCCCTCAACGCACACCGGCTCCGCCTGTTGGCCGCGGCCTTGGCAAAAGAGCCCTTGGTTGATGCCGGACCCATCTTTGCTGCCTTGATTGACCCGGTGCGCAACTTCCTCACACGTCCGGATGGTATTCCGGACGAAGGACGGGTTCGATTAGCCGGACGGGTCTTTGTCGACATTTCAACTTCAGTTGAAGGCTATCAGGAACGCCTCTTCAGCGCCGTTAAAAAGCCGTTTTGGGCCGCCTTGCATCAGGTGGTTCCAGACATGCCAGAGCCGGTGCTGGAAAGCCGTTTCTACCTGGCAATTGCCACGTTAATGGGAACCGTGGTGATGCTGGCGGAAGCGGTGGTTCACGCCGATCCACCGATGGATGCCGCCCGTTTTCAGGCCGCGTTCGAGTCGGTAAAAGCCTTTGTCACTGCCGGTTTCCATGCACCGTTTGAGATGCATAAAGGAAGGCTTTTCGAATCGCGATGAAAACGACCCCGCGCATCGCAGCGCTTCTCGCTGCCAGCTGCATCCTGAACAACGCCGGCTGCCGGACTGCCGTGCCGGATGCAGTCGAGGAAACGGGGCTGGAAACACCGCCCGCCTATGCTGCCCGCCTGCCGGAAGAACATGCGGTGCAGGCATCGTGGATTGGCGAACTCGGAGGGGAGCCGCTGGAAGCACTGGTTGCCGAAGCCTTGGATCACAACCGCGATTTGACCGCGGCAGCGGCCCGCGTGCGTCAAGCCGCCGCCCAAGCCCGGATCGCGCGCGCGCAGCGTTGGCCGGAACTGGGCGGATCCTTTTCCGGAAGCCGCTCCCGTTCGGTAATCGTCAATCCGCTGCCCCCGGAAACCGTCGGTGCGGGTGGTCCAGAACTGCCGGAACTCCTGCAAACCACTGTCACCCGCTTTGATCTGGCGGCGGAATTAAGTTGGGAAGCGGATCTTTGGGGGCGTCTGGGAGACAGTGCGCGGGCCGCCGCGGCCAGTCATGAAGCGGCGTTGCGGGATTTTGACGGGGCTCGTCTGGCATTGGCCGGAGAGGTTACGCGCCGATGGCTCGAGTATGTTGAAGCCAGCCATCACCTGAATTTGGCTCAGCGCACAGAAGCGAACTTTCGCACCCATGAACAGATAATCACCCGCCGCTTCGAGGCAGGGCTAAGCTCCGCCCTTGACCTACGATTGGCCCGCACCAGCACGCGATCGGCGGCCGCTCAAGTCATTGCCCGCCAACAACAACAGGACGCGCTGGCACGGGCACTTGAAGTTCTGCTGGGGCGTTATCCTGATCGGTCGCTGGCGATGGCGGCGGACTGGCCGCCGGTCGGCAGTCCACCGAAAGCCGGTGTTCCCGCGGAACTGGTGCAACGTCGACCGGATCTGCGCGCCGCGGAAGCACGCTACGCCGCCGCCGTGCTTGAACGTGGTGCCACCCGAAAGTTGCGTTATCCGCGCCTCACCCTCACGGGGAGCGCCGGAACCGCCTCAACCGAGCTTTCGGACCTGCTCGATTCCGATTTTGGCGTCTGGTCGTTGGTGGGCGGTATCACGGCTCCGCTTTTCACCGCCGGACGCATCTCCGCACAAATTGAAGCAGCCAAAGCCGGTGAAGTTGCGGCGCTCGAAGATTTTGCCAGCGCCCTGCTCAACGCTTACCGCGAAGTGGAGACTGCCCTGGCAGCAGAGCAGTTTCTCTCACAACAAGAAGTACGCATTGCTGAGTTGGCCGAAGAAACCCTTCAGGCTGAAACGCAAGCCTGGGAACAATATGAACGCGGCTTGGTGGGGATCGCCACCGCACTGGAAGCCCAGCGACGCGCTTTTGAAAGCAGCAACCAACTGATCACTGCCCAGGCTCAGCGCCGGCTCAACCGGGTGGCCCTTTACCTCTCACTGGGCGGAGGGTTGTTCAACGCGGCCCCGGATAACCTCCTGACTCCCCAGCAGCCATGAAATGGTATCATCTTTTCGCGATCGTCGTTGGCATTCTGCTGGCAGCCTTGCTGTTCACGGCAGCACTGATCCTTTTGCGCCCCAAGACCGAGGAGGCCCACGTTGATCCACTGGTTCCTCCGGTCGAATTTTTCGTGGCCGAGGCCGCGCCTCATGTCCTGCAGGTGACGACACAAGGCCTTGTCACCGCCTCAACCGAGACGACTCTCACGCCTGAAGTTTCCGGACGCATTATCGCCGTCAGCCCACGATTTGATGCAGGGGGATTCTTTGAAGAAGGTGATGTGCTCCTGCGCATCGAGTCCACGCAACACGAGGCAGCCTTGGCCGAGGCCCAGTCGCAACTGGCCGCTGCGCGCCTCGCACTGATTCAAGAAGAAGCCACCAGCGAGCAAGTCGAACAGGACTGGCGCGAACTGGGACGCGGCCAACCCAACGCGCTGGCCCGCCGTGAACCCCAACAACGGCGCGCCCAAGCCGATATCGCCGCGGCGGAAGCAGCGGTCGCGGTTGCCCGTCGCAACCTTGAACAAACCGTGATCCGTGCCCCCTTTGCCGGCCGCGTCCGCCAAACCATGGTCGACATCGGGGATGTGGTCACCGCCAACACGACCCGGTTGGCCACACTTTACGCAGTTGCCACTGCCGAAATCCGCCTTCCGCTCACCTTGCACGACATCGGGCTACTCAATCTTCCCGAAAGCTATCGTGGCGAAAATGAAGTAGTCGACGGTCCTGCTGTGACTCTTCGCGGCGAATACGGAGGCGAATGGCATTCCTGGGAGGGCACGATCGAGCGCGTCGAAGGGGTCATTGATCCACGCACACGCCTCGTCTACGCCGTGGCTGTGGTCAACGATCCCTACCGCCGGGACGCGGCCACGGCCGATCGCCCGCCCCTCAAGATCGGCCTGTTCGTCGAGGCGGAAATTGAAGGACGCGCGCTTGAAAGTGCATTTGTGGTGCCCCGGGTGGTCATGATCAATCGCGACGAGCTGATCGTGATCGATGCGGAAAACCGACTCCAGCGGCGGCAGGTCGAAATCGCCCATTCCAATGCGGACAAAGTTGTCATCGTTGGCGGACTGACTGAAGGCGACCGGATCAATCGCACGCCGATCGACTTCTTTATTGAAGGAATGGCTGTCGATCCACAACCCGCGCCCTCAGAGGACTAAACAATGATTCGCTGGTTCACCGCCAATGGCGTCGCCGCCAACCTCATTGCATTCATCCTGATTGTCGGCGGTTTGCTGGCGCTTCCCTTCGTCCGGGTGGAGATGTTCCCCAATACCGAGCTGGACCAGGTGAACATCGTCACGCCCTATCCCGGCGCGACGCCCAAGGAAGTCGAGGAAGGGATCATTATTCGTATTGAGGAAGCGATCCAGGGCATTGAAGGAATCAAGCGGATCCACTCGACAGCCTCGGAAGGGCAGGGCGTCGTCAATGTCGAGATCCTCAGCGGCTACGACGTGCAGTCCGTAAAGGAAAACCTGAAGACGCGCGTCGACTCGATCACCACCTTTCCCAACGACGCCGAACGCCCCATCGTCGAAGAGCTCTTGCTTCCGCGTGACGTCCTCTTTCTTGCGGTGGCAGGCGATACGGACGAAAAGACATTGCGCCGTTTGGCGGATCGAGTGCGCGACGATTTGGTAGCGCTTCCCGGTATCTCACAAGTGGATACGCTTGGCGTTCGCCGCTATGAGCTGGCTATTGAGGTGAGCGAAGAGACGCTGCGTGCCTTCGATCTCACGTTTGCAGAAGTTGCCGCCGCTGTGCAGGCGATGTCGCTCGATGTTCCCGGCGGTTCAATCCATTCGGACGGCGGCGAGATCCTGCTCCGGACCATCAATCAAGCCTATGTCGCGGAGCAGTTCGCCGACATCGTGCTCCGCAGCGACCCCGACGGAGCACGACTGAGGTTGGGAGACGTGGCACAGATCAAAGACGGATTCACCGACGCAGAAATCATTGCCCGTTTCGACGGTATGCCCGCGGCCTTCCTCAAGATTGCCCAGATTGGCGACGAAAGCCCGTTGGATATATCGTCACGAGTTTCCGAATACGCAAAATCCGCCCGCACCCAATTTCCGGAAGGAGTGCAGCTAGTCACTTTTGCCGACGGATCCTTCTACCTGAAGGATCGACTCAACATGCTGGTCAAGAACGGCTTGATCGGTCTGATCCTTGTCATGGCCGTATTGACGGCCTTCCTGCGCCCCATGTTGGCGTTCTTTGTGATGCTCGGCATCCCGATCGCGTTTCTCGGCACATTTCTCATCGCTCCGCCGATCGACCTATCAGTTAATCTCATCTCACTTTTTGCCTTCATCCTTGTTCTCGGGATCGTGGTGGACGATGCCATCGTCATCGGGGAGAGCATTTTCAGCGAATATCAACGCCATGGCCCCGGCCTCGACTCCGCCGTTCGTGGAACCCATGCGGTTTCCGTCCCGGTGATCTTCGCCGTCCTGACCACGATGGTGGCTTTTCTGCCCTTGTTCTTCTTGCCCGGCGTATTTGGAAAGCTCTTCGCACCGGTGCCACAAGTGGTCATCGCCACGCTCTTCTGGTCGCTCGTTCAGTCAAAGCTGGTACTGCCTTACCACCTCACCCTGATCAAAGCCGCCGGGACACGGCGCGCCGAATCGTCGATGAACCGCTTCCAACGTGGTCAACGGCGTATCGCCAATGGCCTCGAAGCGTTTGTCTCCACGATTTACGCGCCCTTACTGAAAAAGGCGCTCCGGTTCCGTTACGTGACAATGGCAGTTTTTGGTGCAGCGATCATTCTAACGGTCGGGATCGTCGCCGGCGGCTGGGTACGGCAGGTGCCCTTTCCCGTGGTGCCTTCGGACTTCATACAGGTCACGATCGAATATCCTGCGGGAACGCCTGTTTCCGAGGTCCGGAAAGGAGTTACCCGCCTGCAGGAAGAGCTCGATACCATCAGCGCCCGTTATGCCGAGGGTGGGGGCTCTAAGCCTGTGCAGCATGTGGCGGTATTTTCCGGAGGGGTCTCCGGAGAATTTGGTGAACTGGAAAGCGGGGGCGGAACAAACAACCACCAGGCGATCCTCTTGGCCGAACTGGCAAAAGGAGAAAGCCGGGAGTTTTCGCCCTTGGAGCTGACACGTGAATGGCGGGAAGCTGTTGGCACTATCCCGGGAGTCAAAAGCCTGGTCTTCACGGCAGAAACCGTCATGACCACGGCCAAGCCGATCGATGTGCAACTGCGCGGGCGAGAGTTCAGCCGCATGCAGGAAGCCGCCCGGGAGATCAAGGTTCGCCTGCTCGATTTTCCCGGCGTTTTTGACATCACTGACAATTTCTCCAGCGGTAAACGAGAGATCCAGATTCGACTAAAACCCAGCGCCGAAGCGTTGGGAGTCACCGCCGCCGAACTGGGGCGTCAGGTTCGTAGCGCGTTTTTCGGAATGGAGGCTCAGCGAATCCAGCGTGGTCGCGACGACATCCGGGTGATGGTGCGTTATCCTCGTGAGACTCGTGAGTCAGTCGCGGCGCTTGAGAATATGCGCGTCCGCCTCGCCAACGGCAGTGCGGTTCCCTTCACCGAAGTGGCCGATTTCAGCATCGGAGAGGGTTTCTCCACCATCCAACGGGAAGATCGCCGCCGGGTCCTCAACGTAACCGCCAATATCGACAGCGCACGGGTGGATGTCGCCCGACTCACCCGTGACGTCAATGGTGCCGTAGCAGAAATCCTCGCACGTTATCCCGACGTTACCAGCACACTTGAAGGACAAACCGCTGAAACAGAAGACACCATCCGCAGCCTCCTAATCGGACTGCTTTTCGTGCTGGCAGCGATTTACGCGCTCATCGCTGTTCCATTCAAAAGCTACATCCAGCCACTGATTGTGATGGCCGCAGTTCCCTTTGCGCTGGTCGGAGCGGTTTTTGGTCATCTGGTGACCGGGCAAACACTGTCGATTCTCTCTGCAATGGGCGTGATCGCGGCGATCGGCGTGGTCGTCAACGACAGCTTGGTCATGGTGCATTATGTCAATGAGCGCCGCCGGCAAGGCCTCAGTGCGACCGAAGCCGCCGAAGAAGGCGGCGCGCGCCGGTTCCGGCCGATTCTCCTCACATCGCTGACCACGTTTGTCGGCCTGATCCCGATCCTTCTGGAGCGCAGCCTGCAGGCCCAGTTTCTGAAGCCGATGGCCACGTCACTGGCGTTCGGGGTGGTGTTCGCCACTTTGGTGACCTTGGTGCTGGTCCCCGCGCTGTATTTGATGATTCACGACCTCCACGTCGGAACGCGTCGGCTGGTGGAATGGTCGAAGCGCCCCATCCGCAGTCGGTGAACGGAGGCTCCATTGACAAGCTTAACCTGCACATTATGCCTCCGGTCGTGATTGTAGTCGCAACCAATCCTCGGTCGGGCAGCACCTTTTTTTGCGACCTGCTGCAATCAATCGTCGGTGGACAACAGGCCGGCGAATGGCTCAACCCGGATGTCGCCTTCCCCTTTGAGGCCCTTTGCCCGGATGATGTGCGCCGCCGAGCCGCCTCTCTGCGTCGACTGGCTCAGGAAGGAGCTCCGGTCATTCTGAAAATCATTTATCGCGATTTCGAGGATGCCTTGGCTCAGGGAATCGACGCGCTCTCACTGCTTCCGGAAGCACGGGTTATCTTCCTGACCCGAGAGAATAAAACGCAGCAGGCAATTTCGCTGATCAAAGCAATTCAGGCCGACGTTTGGCATCAAAAACGAGCTGAAAACACACCCGCCTCTCGCTACGATTCTGCGGAAATGGTCTACGACCCGATGTTGATTGACTGGTATATTGACAGTCTGAGTCGGGCGGATGCTCAGTGGCGTGAGGCCTTACAGGCACGCGGTCTTACCGTCTATGCGCTTAGCTACGAAATGCTCCTCGCTCAGCCCGCGATGAGCCTCGATCAGGTATCGAGGTATCTGGGTCGTGATGAGGCAAATCGGGCTCAAGTTGCGCCTGCATTCCAACCCGTAGGTGACGGGCTGAATCACCAATGGGAGCATCTTTACAATGAATACAAACAAGGTAGAGCTTCGCCCCTTACGCATGTCAGAGATTTGTGGCTGGAAGCGGTACCCCATTGCGATGAACCCGGTTTCCTGACCTGGGACGTCCGTATCCAGAATTTTGGTTCAGAACCTTTGGTGTCCAATTGTGCGCATGCGGGCAAAGACCTCTGCCTGGAGGTCGCAGTTCTTCAAGCCGCCTGGTCCATCCCCGGCCGCCGTAGGATTGTCGTATCAAAGCCGCTACCAAGCATCATTGAACCGCGGCAGGTGGTCACGCAGAGCCTGCGGGTTTCGAAAGAGGATTTTGATCCCTCCAGCGCATGGTATGCGTGCTTGATTCGCCGACACACCAGCGTGATTCGCATCATCGGGCCCAACACCCCGATCCTGCATGAAGCAGCTCAACCAGATTTCGCCTGATAACGCCTGATCTCGAATGCGGCTTCCTTGCGGATCACCTCGGGCTCTTCAAAAAGGGTTTCGAAGGGGGGAAAAAACGCATCTCCTTCAAAGTTGCCGTAAACCACCGTTAGAAACAGCTCCCGAACATGAGGGAACGCCTGCCGGTAAATCTCTGCCCCGCCAAAAATCCAGACATCACGATCGGTTTTGTAATCCAGAAGCGCCTCCAGGGACGGAAGCACCACACAGCCGGGAATCGCCGTCTGCGAGCGGGTGATCACCACATTTTCGCGGTGAGGCAACGGCCGCCCGATCGATTCAAAGGTCTTGCGTCCCATGGCGATCACCTGGCTCCGGGTGGACGCTTTTACCCACTTGAAATCTTCAGGTAGATTCCACGGAATCGCGCCCCGGTTCCCAATGACCCGGTTCTCGGCCATCGCGGCAATCGCCTTCCAGGGTTTTTTGCATGGCCGATTCATGTGATGTCTCCCTTCGAACGCCTAAACCGCAATCGGAGCCTTGATCGCCGGGTGGGGATCATAACCACGAAGGTCAAAATGCTCGTAGCGGAAATCCTCGATCCGTTTGACCGAGGGATCGAGATGCATCGTCGGCAGAGGCCGGGGCTCCCGCGCCAACTGTTCCTTCACTTGGTCACGATGGTTCGCGTAGATATGCACGTCGCCGAAGGTATGCACAAAGTCGCCCGGTTTCAGACCGGTTACCTGAGCGACCATCAGGGTGAGCAGCGCGTAGGAAGCGATGTTGAAAGGAACTCCGAGGAAAAGGTCGGCGCTGCGTTGATAGAGCTGGCACGACAATTCTCCCGCCTCCTGATCCACCCAAAATTGAAAGAGTGCGTGACAGGGAGGAAGGGCCATTTGATCAATCTCGCCCGGATTCCACGCGCAAACCAGGTGTCGGCGGCTGGCGGGATTGCTGCGGATTGACTCAATCACTTCGCGGAGCTGATCGATGCGCTTTCCGTCCGGTGCCCGCCAGTCGCGCCATTGCGCTCCATAAACGCGCCCCAAATCCCCATCGGCTCCCGCCCATTCATCCCAGATGCGCACCTTGTTCTCCTGCAGATAGCGCACGTTTGTGTCGCCCGCGATGAACCAGAGAAGCTCGTGAATGATGCCGCGCAGGTAGAGCTTTTTTGTCGTTAACAAAGGAAAACTGTTTCGCAGATCAAAGCGGCACTGCGCTCCGAAATAAGACCACGTGCCTACGCCTGTGCGGTCAGAACGAAATTTTCCTTCATCAAGAACAGTGCGCAACAGCTGGAGGTAAGTTTGCATGAATCAGACGTGCCAATTTTGCAGGGCAGGGTGGAATTCATCCTGCCGCCTGTCAACGGCCACGGACTACTTCCTCCGTCATGGAAACGACAGCGGCCGTAGCGCCTTTGCCATTGCCGACCAACACAGTGGCGAACTAACTGACGCCATGCAAAGAAGCTGCCGTTGTTCACTTGCGCTGCTGGCCGCTGTCGCCACTTCGTTCGCAAGCCCCCCAGAACAGGTGAAGGCAGATTGGGTCGAACCCCATCCTCAAGTGCTGCAAGCCGGTCAAGCTGCCCACGCACCCTCTGCCAAAGTCAGTTCCATCCGCGAGAAACCGTTGCACCGCATATCCACCAAGCACGCCACAAACCCGCCGAGCAATCTGCCCAAAATTGTTCCAGCACCCGTCGACCAAGTGGAGACCCGGCCGGCACCCGCTTACGCGGTCATCATAAAGCCCTCACTGGTTCCTCGTTATGCCAACGCTCCGGTGGTCCGCATTGATCTCTTGCGACCGGCCCGGGAACAAGCGCTCGCGCAGCTTTCATTAGCCGACATCAACCGTTATCAATTTCGTCGAAACCGCCCTGACGAACCGGGATTACCCGCCACATCACCTCCGGCCCTTTCGGTTGGCCAACAGACACCCCGCCGTTGACGAACCTCTCCGTCAGCGCCCGTCGCGCACCCGATCCTTGGCGGCTTCCTTTTCCGCACTGAGGCGATCGCGCTCATTCTGAAGTTGTTTCTCAATCTGAATGACTGCCTCGCGATCGCCACTCCGGCGGGCCTCGAGGATCTTCTGATTGAGGAAGACTTCTTTCTCCGCGACCTTTGCCTGAAATTTACGGTCGATCTCCGCCAAGGCGGCACGTTGTTCATCCGTGAGCTGAGCCGGCGCAGTCGCGTCCGATTGGCCGAGCCGCTCCATGGCGAGTTCATAGGCGCTTTTCATTTCGCCAGCATGAGACGTGTTCTCCCTGAGGCAACCTCTGGAAAATCTTTCAGCTCAATCGTTGGGTGCCCCACATCAGAACAACCAGCACCACAACGATCGGAAGAGCGAACCGAACGAGCGGCGGCCAGCGCGGAATCATGGTCCGAAAATGCATGCAGAGGCTCAGCCAAAGGAAAGCGAGCGTGAGCCACAAGCCGCTTGCCGCCTGCACCCAGCCGCGGTGTCCAAACATGCCGGGCAGCCAGAGCGCGCCTTGTACCACAAGCTCCATCCCGGCAATCAATACCCAAGCGCCCTGCGCAAAAAACTGGCTTAAACCTTCCAGCCCGAGAAGCCCAAGCAGGAGGACGATCACTCCGTCAACCACCACGAGACCCGCCACCGGCACAAGCAGCGGATTGAGCAGCACCGCACCGGGCGTAAACACCTCAAAGTGGCGGACGACCAAGGGTGCACTTGCGGCCGAAGCCGCCAAGCTGATGGCACAAACCTGGACGACATAACGCCGCAAATCCGCCAGACGTTGATTCCAGATTCCGGGCATTTCCACCCGCATAACACTTCGCGACCGGAACCAGCTTTCCACCGTGTTGCCCAACGGCAGTCCAAGCAACAGGATCGCAGCCACAACGGTGTAAGAAAGTTGAAACCCCAGACCAAGCAGCTGACGCGGATCCCAGATTAAAAGGACCACTGCAGACGCCACCACTGCCGGAAAAGGTGCTGTTCGCCGCGTAAGCCCGCGCCCCACACAATAGAAAACCAACATGGCATAAGCGCGTATGGCAGACGGCGGCAATCCGATTACGCCCACATACACACCGAGAAATATAAGAGCGACCCATGTCCGGACACTGCGCGGCAACGGCAGCAAACTGGCCAAACCAAACAAGGCACCGCCCACGGCCATGACGTGCAAACCGCTTACCGCAAAGAGATGCATCGTCCCCGAAAGAAGGAATTGCTCCTGGAGCAGCGGATCGAGCAGGGCGCGGTCTCCCAACATCATTGCCCCCAGAACGCCGGCCAATCGTTGTTGTTCCGGTCCTGACCGGCTCAGGATTTCGGCCCATCGGCTTCTTTCGGCTGCCGCCCATTGTCGCCAGCTTGGACCGCGGTCGGGCGAGGCAAGCAACTGCCCCTGACGCAATCGGAAAAAAACCTGCTGACTCTCCCAAAGGCGGTCGAAGGGATCGTCATTATCCAGGCGGCTGATGACTCCCCGAAGATACAATCGAGCTCCTGCCACCGGCACCATGCCCTCCTCCGTTCCACGAACCGAATAGACCACCGATTGACCAACCAGTTCTGCCACCAAGGGATCAGCGGAAATAAGGGTACCCACGCCACGCCAGTAGCGACCATCGTCAGAAGCCCGAAAGACCCGCGTCACCACCATCTGCACTTCCACTTCGCGGGCGGGAAGAACCTCCCACTCCGCCGGAACAGCCGGCACCCGCTCCAACCACCATGCCCACGACCCGCTGAACACGGCCACGCAGAAAAATACATGCCATCCGATGACTCGTCCGCAGCTGCTTTGGCTGAACCAGACCGCACCGCTCCCCGCCAAGAGTGCGGCCCCCACGAGAAATGAAACCGGGACCGACGGCAGCCAAAGGCCGGCGGCATAGCCACCCATCAGCGGGAGCAGCACCCACAGCAAGGGGCTGCGGACTTGGACGGTGCGCTCGCCGGAGGAGCGATTAATGTCCGATGAACGGTTCACCGTTCAAAAGCACCGGCCGCCGCAAAGCCGTTTGCAGGTAGTGCAGCCCGGTATCCACCGCCGTTTCGAGATCCTGACCGCGGGCCAGCTCAGCGGTGATCGCCGCAGAAAGGGTGCAACCGCTGCCATGCGTGTTCACGCCGGGTAGCCAAGGATGCATCCAAATGCGGGGCTCTCGTCCCGGAAGTTGAAGGATGTCGATAATCTCGTTCGCATCTTCGAGATGACCGCCTTTGAGCAAAATGCCGGTGTTGTAGCGCTCGGCCAAGGCGGCGGCGGCGGTTTTCATACTCTTTCGATCGCGCGGCCGCTCTCCTAAGAGGACACCTGCCTCATCCAGATTAGGCGTGATCAATGTTGCCCGGGGCAGCAGGTGCGCCTTGAGGGTTTCGATCGCCTCTGGTTGCAGCAGCACCGCACCGCTCGTGGCCACCATCACCGGATCGATGACCAGAGAAATTTCCGGCCGACTGGCCAACGCTTCAGCGATGAACGCGATGATCGGCTCAGAAAAGAGCATCCCGGTCTTGATTGCGCCGACCGTGAACCAGCTGAAGATGCGTTCGAGCTGCGCCTCGATGAAAGGCAGAGGGAGCGTTTCCACAGCGGTTACGCCTTCGGGATTCTGAGCGGTCAGGCAGCAAAAGACGGTCGTGCCGAATACACCGCGGGCCGTAAACGCCTTTAAATCCGCTTGGAGGCCGGCTCCGGCACCGCTATCCGAGGTGGCAATCGAAAGAGCAACAGGTGTATCCCGGGCAGCCGCGACAGGAGAATCCATGCCGCCATAGAGAGGACGTGAGGAAACGCTGGCAAGATTCGAGTCGAGGCAGAACTCTGCTGATCACTTGACCGCAAAAAGCGCTGATGGCAGGCGGGGAAATAGAGTTTGTCGCCAGCGGACCATGACTTACAACAAGCGGCCATGGCGTCGGCAAATCCCACAGAACCCTCACTCTCCGCTTCAAGCCAAACAGTGGAGAACCGGGCGCATACGAAAAAGCCTGTCCGGTGCTGGATGCATTCGCTGCTGTGGGTAGCCGGGATCTTCGTTTTGTCCCGCATATTGATCTTTGGAATTGGTATGGTCGCCCATGTGCAAATGGTGCCCCGCATGCAGGAAGACGCGTTTCAGTGGACGGCGATGGAGGAGGTTCCCCTCTTGAACATGTGGGGGCCGTGGGACACCGGATGGTACCTCAGTATCGCAAAAGACGGCTACAGCAGCGATTCCCCATTTAATGAAGCGGGTGAAGTGGTGTATAGGAACTATGCGTTTTTTCCTGCTTACCCGATGCTGGTGAAGTGGCTTTCAAAGCCCTTCGGCGCTGAGCATTTGTTTGTGATTGGCCTTCTCTTTTCGAACTTTTTAGCAGTTGCTGCATTCTGGCTCGTTTTCCTCATTTGTCGCCGGTTGTTCGATGAAGAAGGCATTGCCCGAAATGTCATTATCCTTCTCAGCTTCTTCCCTAACTCGTTTATATTTTCGAGCTTTTATACGGAATCCTTATTCATGTTCCTGCTGGCAGCATGGCTTCTTTCCGCACTTCACCGGCGCTGGTGGTTGGCTGCCGCATGCGGTGCGCTGCTTTCCGCCACGCGTGTGAACGGTTTCACGGTGGCGCTGCCTGTAGTCATTCTAATCATCCAAGCCTATCCCGAAATCCTCCGTGGCCGCCTCACTAAAGGTTCTGCAAGTGCACTGGCAAGCATTGTTCTTTATCCAACAGGTCTGATTGCTTTTATGATTTATCTTAAGCTCCATACAGGAGATCCATTTGCATTTCTGTCCGTGTCTTCCGCATGGGAGCGCCAACCAGGATTTTATTTCCATAGAATGTTTACCGATTTAGGCTCTGGGCGGACCTCCGGAACCTACTTGGCGCTCTACACATTAGCAGGTTTTTCATTGATTCAATACCTGCTCTACAAGAAGCAATACATCCTCTATATACTTGCCATGACATTGGCCATCCCGGCCTTCCTGAATGGAATACCGCATAATCCATTTACAAGCATGCCACGTTATCTTTTGCCGATTTTTTCAATCCCCATCGCACTCGCACTGATCCTTCGGTACAAGCCCACAGCGTTTGCCATCATTCTGGCGCTCCTCGCCACCCTCAATGGGATGTTAGTGGTTTATTGGGTGACCGGAATGAGCATGGTGACCTAGAGAGCCGCGTTCCCGCCTGCATCGTCGTCTCGCGCGTTGACCCTGAACCCCTGCTCAGCAACGTTGAGCGCGATGAGTCCATCGGATCAGCCCGATCTTTTCGGGAGCACGCAGCCCCGTCCTTCGAGTGGAGAACGGCCTTCGGCTCCCACCGGGTATCGGCCGCTCGCGGTTCGGATGCGTCCAAGACGCCTGGGGGAACTGGTCGGGCAAGAGCACCTGCTGGGGCCAGGTTCACTCCTGCCCCGATTGATCGCCAATGGGCAACTCGGCAGCATCCTGCTCTACGGACCGCCCGGTTGCGGAAAGACAACCTTGGCTGAAGTGATCGCAGAAGAATCCGGCAGTCGCTTCGTGCGGGTTAACGCGGTGCTGTCGAACGTCGCCGAGCTGCGGGACATCCTCAGACTCGCCCGCTATCAACCCGAAGCGCGAACCCTGCTTTTCATCGACGAGATTCACCGCTTCAACAAAGCCCAGCAGGACCTCCTCCTACCGGATGTGGAGGCCGGCAACATCCGGCTGATCGGGGCCACCACCCACAATCCAGGTTTTTATGTCATTCCCCCGCTGCTCAGCCGCAGCCATCTTTTCAAGCTCGAGCCGATAAACGTGCCGGCATTGGCTGAGATGCTGGCAAAGGCGCTCGCCGACACTGCGCGCGGGCTTGGTGCGCATCAAGTCACCGCAGAACCCGGCGTGCTCAAGACCTTGGCCGCCATGGCCGACGGCGACATGAGGCGCGGGCTCAATGCATTGGAGACCCTGGTTCTCAGCTTGCCGATGGGTTCGATTTTGCAGCAGTCCCACTTGGAGGCCTATGCCCGCGAGCGTCAGATCCGCTACGACGCGGGCGAAGACGAGCACTACGACACCGCCTCCGCGTTCATCAAAAGCATGCGGGGCGGCGATCCCGACGCTGCACTCTACTGGCTGGCCAAGATGTTACTCGGTGGCGAAGATCCGCGCTTCGTCGCACGACGATTGGTTATTTTTGCGTCCGAAGATGTTGGGATGGCCGATCCGCGGGCGCTTCCTCTCGCCAGCGCCACCTTCTCCGCCTGCGAGCAGATTGGGTTGCCGGAGTGCGAGCTCAACCTTGCCCACTGCACGGTGTTTCTTGCTACTTGTCCGAAAAGTAATTCCACCACCGAAGCCATCGGGCGGGTAAAACGTTCGATCCGTGAGGAAGGGCTGCAAACCGTTCCTCTCTGGCTGCGGGACAGTCATACCAAGCTGAACAAGTCACTGGGGCAGGGAAGCGACTATCGCTACAGCCATGAATTTCCCGAAGGGATCAGCGGCCAAGAGTTTCTCGAACAACCCCGGCAGTTTTACCTGCCGAAAGAATCGGGAGCCGAAGCTCATGTCGTGGAGCGCCTTCGCCGCTGGAAAGAACTCAAACAACAGCAGCAGCGCACCGGTCCAAAAGCTCCCGAGGCGGATTAGCCCAGCTAACCTTAGCCTTACTCCTTCGTGGTGCCTTGCAGCCCCGCCTCAGCCAAACGCAGCTCGATCATGAGATTTTCGAACGCTTCGTGAGAAATGTACTTCTGCTCGTGCAGCCAGTTGAACCGAGCAGCTTCGTTTTCCGGAGCCCGCGGGTCGAGGATGCGGGCATAGCGTCTAACAATGAGCTCTGCCCTGCGTTTCTTCAGTTCGTTGATCACGCGCTCCTCATCCCGATTGCACATGACAAAGATGCGCCCTTTGGCCGTATCAAAGATTTTGTAACGAGTCGTGCTCCAGAAATAGTAAGCAATGAAGCCCGCCCCAAGGATCAACCAAAACGGCACCCCACCGCCGCCGCCTTCAACGAGCTGGGCGTAAAGCTGAAACCCGCCGATCAGGATCCACAGCATGCCGACATTGCGAAACCAGGATTTCCGCTCTTCCAGCTCGGAGAAATCTTCCGGAATCGCTTCATAATCAACGGCAAAGGCACAGCTCCCGGATGCATCGCGAACCGTGTGATAGAGCTCGTCTTCCCGAAATTCAAAGGTCGCCTTGTTCGACGCCCGCTTTTGATTGATTTGCATGCGGATGATGGGTTGGGGCGCTATCCCAAGCAGCAGTTGCACCGGTGGCAAGCGGGTAGTCTTCCTCAAGCCTTCCAACTCACTTCCAGCGGCCCTTCCTTGAGATCCCGCCACGCCCCCCAAAGGAGTTGCGTCGGCCAGAGATCCCGCGAGACTGCGAGCATGCGGGCATGGATCACTATTTCACTGATAGGAGCGGTATGGGCAGCGGCTGCATTCGGCGCTGAACCCACTTGGGCAGTGGGCAACGCCGTCCCTGACAAGCCCGGGAGTGATTACACCCTGTCCACGGGTGAAACCTTTTATCTGGAAATCATTGATAACAAATTTCACGCGGTCTTCATCGATGAAGAGCGCATGGCGGTGATGCCTCCAGTTCCGCGGATCATCTTGCAGGAAAGGGGTGCCCACCCGCGGGTGGATGAATTCAACTTGGCGCTGACACCCAACGGCGGCCCAGTCTATTCACACCCTCGGATTTTCCCTCCGCCGCACGACTTTTGGTTTGTCGTTGTCATTCCCCGCGAAAATGGCGACCCGGAAATCTTGCCTCGCTCCCGTTTTCGGCAGTAACCAGAAGATCATGAGAACTTGGTTCCAGCAATGGCTGCTGATGATTCCCGGCGTGCTTCTGGCAGGCTATGTCATCGACGGAATTCGTTTTGATGACCCGCTGAAGCTGGTTTTGGTGGCTGCCGTGCTATCGCTGCTGAACCTGGTTGCCCGGCCGGTCCTGATCTTTTTTGCGCTGCCCTTCGTCCTGCTCACGCTGGGGCTTGGCATCTTTCTCATCAATGCCCTCCTCCTGTATTTTGCAGGGTGGTTGGTCCCGGGATTCTGGGTCGCGAGCTTTCCCATTGCCCTCCTCGCATCACTGCTGGTCAGCTTTGTTAACTTTGTCGTCGTGCTGCTTCTGGGCCCAAAACGCACAGGCAGGCAGACGCGGCATGTGGGACTCCGCATCGACCCCAGCAGCGGTCCCCGTGGTTTCAAGCGCAAGACAGGAAAGGACGTCATCGACGTCTGAGCCTCGGATCCGGGTTCTGGGTTGTCAAAGTGGGGTCAACCGGGTTCTCTCCATCCTTTGCGGCTTTTTGCCGCCCTTACTTTCAACTGATCAGTCAACACAACGAGAAATGGCGAACGAAAACTACGATTTGGTGGTCATTGGCGGGGGTCCCGCCGGCTACGCAGCTGCGATCCGGGCCGGACAACTCGGCAAAAAAGTGGCCTGCATCGAGGTCGACCGCGCGGGCGGCACCTGCCTCAACTGGGGGTGCATTCCATCGAAAGCGCTGCTGAAGGCCGCCGAAGTGTTCGAAAGCATTCAGCACGCCAGCGAGTTCGGTATCACCGTGAACAAACCCACGGTCGATTTCTCCAAAGTGATGCAACGATCGCGCTCCGTCTCCGACAAGATGGCCGGCGGCATTGAATTTCTCTTTAGAAAAAACAAGGTCGAGCACATCAAGGGCCGGGGACAGATCACCAATCCCGGCGTGGTCGAAATCACCGAAGGTCCCGACAAAGGCAAAAGCCTCTTCACCAAAAATATCCTCGTCGCCACCGGCTGCACCGCCCGTCGCATCCCCGACCTCGAAGTCGATGGCGAACGGGTGATGACCAGCCGCGAGGCCTTGGTCATGAAGAAGCAGCCCGAATCGATTGTCATCATTGGTGCCGGCGCGATCGGGGTCGAATTCGCTTACTTTCTTAACACGTTGGGAACGAAGGTCATTCTCGTTGAGATGCTCGACCGCATCGTGCCGGTGGAAGATGCTGATATCTCCGCGGCGCTTACCCGTTCCTTCAAAAAGCAGGGCATCGATGTGCGTGCCGGAACGAAGGTTGAAAATGTTCAAGTCGGCAAAAAATCGGTCAAGCTGGACTTGGTGAAAGGTGATAAAACCGAAACCGTCGAAGTCGGCTCCGTTCTCCTCTCAATCGGTGTTGTTCCCAACATGGAAGGGCTCTTCTCTTCCCGGGTGAAACCCGAGCTGGAGCGCGGATACCTCAAGGTGGACGGCCACTACAAAACGTCGATTAAAGGCATCTACGGTGCGGGTGATATCATCGGGCCGCCGTGGCTGGCACACGTCGCCACCTACGAGGCGGTTCAAGCGGTCAATGGAATGTTCGGTCACGGGGAACCCAAACGAGTGACTGATTTTCCCGGCTGCACCTACTGCCACCCGCAGATTGCCAGCGTCGGCCTGACGGAAGCCAAAGCCAAAGAAAAAGGCCTCGATTACAAGGTTGGAAAATTCCCCTTCTCGGCTTCCGGCAAGGCAGTCGCCATCAATCAACCCGACGGCTTCGTCAAACTGATCCTCGGTGCAAAATACGGTGAAATCCTTGGCGCCCACATCATTGGAGAAAACGCTACCGAGCTGATCACCGAGTATGTGCTCGCCAACAAAGCCGAAATCACGGCTGACGAGATCCACCAGACCATTCACGCTCACCCAACGATGAGCGAGGCATTGATGGAAGCCGCCGCTGCGGCTTACAACGAGGCCATTCATATTTAACCGTTGAAGTCCTCCGAGGCTGGGTCCCGCCGATTCCAATTTCAGCCGTCCGCGAGGAATCCTCGGGCGGCTTTTTTATGAAAATCCGAAGGCGGATGGAACCTGGCTTGGAGATGTTCCAGACGGGGCGGAAAAGCGTTGACCCGTCCTCGCCACCCACCCACATTCCTCCGCTTTCTGTTAAAGCTCCCATGGTGCAATGGATAGCACGCGGCCCTCCGAAGGCTGAAATCGGGGTTCAAGTCCCTGTGGGAGCGCCATTAATGGCGCGAAACCCTTTGCGGACGCGGGATTCTTGTGGGGTGGATTTTTCCAATACAAATCCCATACAACACCCGAATCCATTCCAGCTTACCAGTGAGCCACAGGCGAGGGATGGTAAGGTCAATTCACCTGATACCCATCCACTCTTAGCGCTTTCGCGCGAAACCGCTCCGGGCAAGACACGCGTTCCAGCTTATTTCTTCTCCCGATAGCCGATGCGGTGGAAGGGATTAACGACGCTGGTGACGATGTTACGTGAGTGTCCACCAATCCGCTTGAGGTAGCGGGCATAAAGCGCCACCGCGGTCGCGGTTTCCGGTGAAACATCTTTCACTTCGCCCCGCACCAAGCGCTCGACGATGGATTCGCAGTCGGCGGAAAGCCCATCCTTATACCCCGCCATTACCTGCCGCGCCTTCTCCGGATCATTTTCCCGGAAAGCTTCGGCTGTCTGTCGAAAGAGCGCAAGTGTCTGACGTTCAACCTCAGCCAAAGCGTTTTCCACACTGCCACCATGCAGGCGCGGGGGATGAAACCGAGCCAGGTCATGGATGTTTTTGGCGTAATCACCGATGCGTTCGATATCAATGATGATGCTCACCAGCACCAAGCCTCCAGAGAGGTCGCCCGGACCGCTCACCGCGAGGTGAGTGAGCACCTTTTGGCGTACATCCCGCTCAAACCGGTTGATCTGCTTATCCATCTTATGGATATCGATCGCGATCGAGCCATCATCCGAGCGCCGCAAACTTTCCACGGAAGCTTCGATCATCCGCAGATCGAGATCGAGCATCTCATGAGACTCCGTCAACGCGCGGGTGTAGAGATTGTCCTTGTTGAAAATATTGAGAACGTTGCGCCACATAGTATCAGAAAAGACGGGGGATGAACACGAAGAGGGCGGGTAGAATAAAGAAGATCAACGCGATCGCGACCACGGGAACCATACGATTACGGGCCGCCCACGCACCCATAAATTCGGCCACATGCATCGGAACGCGACGGATGGCAGGGATGGGCCAGACCATCAAGATGCCGAACACATTAAACAGAAGGTGGGCAAATGCCGCAACAATCGCCACGTCACTTCCCGTAGCCAGAGCTGCCAGCATCGCCGTCATCGTGGTCCCGAGGTTGGATCCGAGGCAAAATGGATACACCTGCATCAACCGAAGGATGCCCGCGCCGGCCAAAGGCACAACCAGTGCCGTGGGCACAGAACTGGTTTGCACGGCAAACGTGAGCACCAGTCCGAAAAACATCGCCCGCCCGCTGTTCCGAAACAAGTGGGTGTCAAAGAATGCCTCCACCTTGTGCAGGACAAGGCTTCGCAATGTCTTCACGATGGCAATCAACATGCCAAAGGTGAGGGCCACCGTTGCCAGCAACATGATCCAGCCATTCTTGAAACACATCACCGCGATCAGATCGATCACCGGCTGAGTGCCAGCCTTGAGCGGATTGCTGAGGCGCATGCCGCCAATATCCTGAAATGCGCCGGCACAAAGCGCTGCCGCTCCGCTGAGGATCCCCGTGCTCCACTCCAACGGAAGGAGAACGGCAACCGTCAACAGGTTGAAAAAACAGTGGAGCGACGCCACTGCGAATGCACGCTCCAGCTCCCGCGGCCGGTGCATGTGACCGAGCGACACCAGCATGCAGGTAATCGTGGTGCCGATATTTGCACCCATGATCATGTAAACTGCCGCCTGGCCGGAAACCGCGCCGGCCGCCACCATCCCGACAATGATCGACGTGGACGTGGATGAACTCTGCACGAGAGACGTTGCCAGAACGCCAAGACACAACGCCGTGATCGGATTGGAAGTAGCGGTGAGCAAGCGGGTGGCAAAGTCCTTCCCAAACAACTTGAACGCCTCGCCCATGCCCCCGACTCCGACGATAAACAAGTAGAGGGCCAACACGACACCGACAATTTTCAAGGCCACCACCAACCGTGGGGGGAGCGCAGATAAAGGTCCGCTCCGGGAGAGCGGCACGTCGGAGGATACATCCGGATTCGGCGTCGGGGTCATACTGCGCGGAAACTATGGTGAGGAGCCTGGAGGCAGCGGAACTGCATGGCGTCGATCATGCCGGTTAACACAAAGGCAGGCTTCAAGTGCCCACCGTCGCGCAAGGTTTGCAGGGCACAGCCGAGGTTCAACCCTTTTCGTAACCGAAATGTCACGCGTTCGTGGCAAAATGAAGCCTTCCGGCTTGTTCATTGACGGCGCATAGCGGAAAAGCAGGATGCGCGTTACCATGATTCGTCAGCCGTCGAACTCTCCGCAGAAAAACCGTTCTTTCTTTCGACTTCAAATCTACCTTTGGGCCGCGATCGCCGGTGCTCTGCTCGGATTTGCGTCCGTGGGCTGGCCGACAATTCGGGGCGACATTAATCCTGATTCGATCGACCGGCTGACCCACATCACAGGCGCCAACTACTTTATTCAGGGCGATTGGGAATGGCCTCTCTTCCATGTCTCGAACATGCGAGAACCAGACGGAGCCAACGTTATTTTCACCGACAGCATTCCTTGGTTCGCTGCTATTTTCAAGATACTGCAGTGGCCGGTTAACTATTTTGGTTTCTGGTTGTGGTTCTGTTTTGTGGCTCAAGCAGCCGCAGCCGTGTTTGCCGGAAGAGCAGTAGGGCTGAGACGCAAACGTGTGTTGATGCCTTTAGCGATCCTCGCCTGTGCGATGCCCGCGTTGCAATTTCGCTTGGGTCATGCCGCGCTATGCGGACACTTCCTACTCCTCCTGACACTGGGGCATTACTTCTGGAGTCGACGCCAAACCAATATATGGCGCGTCTTGGGAATGGGAACCGCCGTGTCTTGGTTCGCACTCTACACCCACCCGTATCTCTGGGCGATGACCACTCCGGTGGTGGCGCTAACGCTACTTTTGGGAGCCATGGAAGACCGGTGGCCGTGGAAGCGGCTAGCCGAGGCTTTCGCACTTTGGGTCGTGCTGACCTTCGCCGTCCTTTGGGTCGGCGGGTATATTGGAGGCGGCAGTGGCGTCGCCAGCAGCGGGGGCTTTGGTGTGTTTTCAATGAATGTGTTGTCTCCCCTCATTCCTCAATTCAGCGCGCTCTTTGCCGGGGCGCAGGGTGCCTATCAAGCAGCGGACGGCCAATATGAAGGAATGAACTATCTTGGCGCGGCCGTCTGGTTGCTGTTGGTAATCGGAACGTGGGCGGCTCGCCAACATTTACCGGACCTCCTGCGCAGACACCTTCTCCTCCTGCTTTTATTGGCTGGTTTCACAGTTTATGCTTGGTCCAACATCGTCTACATCGGCCCCTTCAAGGTGCTGGAATATCCCGTGGGGCCATTCGATGCGTTAACGCGGCAGTTTCGAGGCAGCGGCCGCTTCTTTTGGCCGGTCGCGTATTTCGCTTTAGTTGCCGCGGTCTGGGCAATCGGCCATCTCCGGCTGCGGACCGCCACCGGCCTGCTCTGGTTCGCGGCAGGACTGCAGTGGTTTGAAATCCAGCCCTTGTGGAAGGCCGATGCCGCAATCCCGCCCAATCCTGAGCAAACAAAACAGTTTGACCGATGGGATTCGCTCTTGAGCGCTCACGACCGCCTCGCACTTTTTCCTGAAATCGCCTACCGTCCGGAACACGAGCGAATCGCCAGCATTCACCTTGTTTGGCGGGCATCCCGAATCAACATGCCTACCACCACGGTCTTTCTGCCTCGGGGAAGTCGAACCCCGGCGGAAGATCTTGCGCTACTAGAGAACTATCCCGTCTCTCCCGGGACACTACTGGTTTACGCCAGTGAAGAACTTACTCCGATTTTAGGAAACTTGGTTCCGGCACCGGACGGTTTTACTTGGCGGCGCACGTCGCTCGGCCCGGCGTTGAGCGACCGATGGCATCTTGTTGAAGGTTACGATTGGCCGCCGATAGCGATGCCTGTGCTGGACGTCTCGGAAATCGCTTTTAATGAAGCCGGTAACAGTCACTTGGCGATTCGCTCGGGATTTTCCGGTCAAGAACCTACCGGCCGGTGGACCGAGGGAAGCTCCGCACGGTTAGTTCTGCCGACCGCCGGGAATATCAGTAACGCCCCTCATCACCTCCGTCTGCGCCTCAGTCCTTTCCTAGATGAGCAACATCCCCACCAACACCTCACGGTTTTGCTCAACGGCAAGAATTTGGGCCGAGTCGATTTTCAGTGGCCTGAAGATCACCACCTTCACGAGCTTGTGCTCTCCATTCCGTCCGGATTACTCCCTTCCGGCCCCGGCCTCCTCGAAATTCGCTTGGAAGCCGGTCCGACCAAGAGCCCTCGTCAACTAGGCCGAGGGGATGACGCGCGTTCGCTCGGCTTTTTTGTCGAGTATCTGCAGATTGAACCGGTGACGCCTTCCGCCGAGGGATAAATCGGAACGATTCAGTTACCGTTTTCTTCCTGGAGCAGCGGCAAAAACCTTGGCCGGTGAGAGGCGTCCAGATTTCGCAAGGAGAAGGACAGGGGCCGTGTGTCGCCCGACAGACCAGCCTCTGCCGGACTCAGCGCGCCGTTGCTAGACCACAGAACGATGGATCCTCGCCCAAGAGGATCGAACGGAATGGAGAACCCGGCCTGCGCCTCCGCCAGCTCCAGCTCCCACTGCATTTCGCCGTTTTCGATCAGCAAGCGTGTCGACGGCGGAAGAAGGTTGGCCAGTGAATCCACTCGAACATTTACCCAGCCGCCTCTTCCGGATTCCGGCGTTATTTCCAAACGGGACGCCATCCAACCAAATCCGTTCTCCCATCCGTGAAAGCCGTCAAACCGCATGACCAGCGGATCTGCCGGACATTCAAAGATAAGTTCGTTCATCTACCTCTTCCTCTTGTGGAAGTATCACGACGATCTCGTTTCCCTCCATACCGCTCAGGTTAATTTCCAGAGAACCGCGCCCGCCCGTTAGCCGCAGTGACTCCTCCCCACCATTTACTAAAACGCGCAAATTCTCGACCTCGTGAACCTTGGGTCCGCCTCCTTGGAGGCCCAGCCGTAACGTCCAGTCATAGCCCTCACTCAAACGCACTTCAAGGCGGTCGCCCACCAGCCGGCATACATGACCATGCCTCGGTCCGATGCCCCTCAACGCAATCATACCCAGCCCATTCGGATAGAGCGCCACCGTATCATCCACGTGGAGGGCCTTAGAGCGAATCGCAAAGAGCTGATTGCGGGGGGAAGAAGCCGTCAGCACATATCGCGGGGTACGCTCTTCCGACACGGTACTGCTCCACGGCTGATGGTACCAACGGATTTGATCAGACGACTCCGGCAGGATGGTCACCAGATTTCTCAAGGAGTAGGGTAACCATGCACTATAAAAGAAAGGCTCTTCGAAACTGCCGTCCAGAATGAGTAAGGATGCGGTGGCCCGTTGACCATCAATGATATCTTCAACTCGTGAAATACTCGACGGAATCTTTTTTCGGCTGGCAACTTCATGCGCTGCAAACACCTGCCCCGCAAAGCTCGCGCCCAGCACAATCGCAGTTATTATGCTCAGTCCGGCGAAGGCTTTTTGCCGCACCTTCGTCCCGTGATTTTGCCAAGGGAAGAGCAGCCCGACAAGGATCAGCGCGTAAACCTGCGGAGCGCTGTATTGAATCGCTTTTTGGTAGCCATAATCGAAGTCCTGCACAAATCCGATGCCGGCCACCAATACCAGAATCACGAGTCCACCGAAAGCTGCCCCCCGCCTGCGAGCAGCGATCAGCCCTAACCCGGATATTTCACCAGTCTGATTTTCAAGGCGTTTGGAAGAGCCGAGGCTCTGCCGAGGTGGGTGTGGCGTCGTTTTTTGGGTGGAATCGGGCGGTGTGGCGACACTGCCCCCTTACCCCCAGAGG
>Ga0209024_1000688_pt1 | contig 47125 bp, 37 predicted proteins | sample AutmiccommunBRH5_FD_187380 | JGI IMG/M metagenome (GOLD analysis project Ga0209024, IMG submission 187380) | Deep subsurface microbial communities from Mt. Terri, Switzerland - Autotrophic microbial communities BRH/5 (SPAdes) (version 2) | ecosystem: Environmental > Aquatic > Deep subsurface >... | reverse complement strand
CCCTGATTTTTACTGGCCGATGCTGTGATCGCTGGTGATGCGGGGCGGTCGCTGGGCCGGTAAGGTCAGTCCGAGGCAGTCGATCAGCAGGCGGTGGTCTTTTTCGGGTTGGGTGTAGCGGGCGAAGGCCAGCCAGCGTCCGTCGGTGGTCGGGAAGTAGGCGTCGAGCATCTGGATGGTGCCGAGCTTTTCGAGGGCAGCTCTGGGAGTGAGACCGGGCGCGTGGCGGCGCAGGCGGTGACGCAGGGTCACGAGCAGGCAGTAGGCCAGGAAGGCGACGAAGATATGGGCTTCGATGCGGTTTTCGAGCTGGTGGTGGATCGGTCGGATGGCGAGGTCGCCCTTGAGGTTTTTGAAGGCTTCTTCGATCTGGGTGAGCATCATGTAGAGGCCCCACATGCGTGCCGGGTCCCGGTCGCTGAGGTTGCTGCGCAGCAGGTAACGGCCTTCGCGCCGGATCGCTTCGCGCAGTTTTTGGCGGCGCAGGGCGAAGGACGGAGCGCCTTGTGCGCTGACTTCGACTTGCACCAGTCGCCAGGCCGAGGGCGAGGCGGCCTTGGCTTGCCCGAGCTTGATGAGCAGATCATCGCGGCTGCCTTTCATGTCGCGCAGTTCGTGGAGGCGTTTCCACAGTTTCTTGAGCTGGCGTCGGCGCATCGAGCGTTCCTTGTTCACCCGGTCGCGGCTTTGAGCAAAGACATAAAGTTCGTTTTCGCGGGGCAGCAGCTTGACCTCGACCCCTTCGCGCACCTGCTCCCAGGGCCGGGAGGCGAGGTCTTTTTCGAGTTTTCCCAAACGTCCTTTCGGCGTGCCCACCAGGTAGTGCACCGGCGGTTCGCTGGCGCGCATTTGCGCGAGGACCTCCTCGGTCGGGATTCCCCGGTCCATCACCCAGACGCGCTCGGCCTTGCCGTAGGCCGCTTCGATCTTGTCGAGGAATGCGCGCAGGGTCGTTTTGTCGGCGGTATTGCCCGGCAGCACTTCGTAGCCCAAGGGGAACCCTTCCGGGGTGACGATCAACGCGATGACCACTTGCACACAGTCGGGGCGCTTGTCGCGAGAGTAACCAAACTGGCGTTTGTCGGTCGGGTCCTCAGGCGGCGGACTCTCAAAGTAGGTGCTCGTGAGGTCGTAGAGCAGCACTTCGAACTTCACCCCGAAGAGATCCCGCCAGCGCTCGCTGAGGTGGCCGAAGAGCCCCTGCTTGTGCTCCACGAGCTTGTCCAGGCAGCGATAGAGCGTGTCCTTGGCCCCCAGCGTATCGTCTTCGCCCAGCAGATCGCCCATCGCGCTGTGCGCATACCAATGCCGGTGCAGCCGCCATTCGCTGCCCGGATCGATCAGGCGGTTGGCCACCAGCACTTCCAGCACGTGCTCCCACTGCGTGCCGCCGCGCGAACGCCCGAGCCTCTGCTCCCAGAACTCCCGCAGCCCGAGCTGGCCCCACAGTTCGGTAAACAGCCAGCACGCTCCCCATTGGCGGGGTCGCTTGAGCACGAACTGCGAGAGGCGCACGCCGATCCCATCGGCCACCGAGTCGGGGATCTCCCGGTCCGCGCTGAACAACGCCAGCTTGCCCTGCCGCCCCGCGTCTTCGTCGAAGACCTCGATCGAGCGGATCCACGCCTCGCGCTGGCTGTCGTTGATCTCACCCAGATACAACACCGGCCGCTGCACGACCCGACCCCCGGCGCAACGACGGCTTTCCACAATGCTCCAGTAGCGGTGCTCCTTGCCGTCCTTCTTGCGCCGATTGCACTTCAAATACATGACGCTTCCAGAGCATACCCAAAAATCCCCCTTTGGGAAGAGGCTGGGTCTCCACTACAAGCGGTTTTGAGCAACCACTCGTGTGTTCATGCGCCCTCCCGTCCGCCTAAACCCTCGAAAATAGTCGAAAACGCCCTCCAAGGGCGAAAGTTGGGCTAACGCCCTTTTGGAACTTCAGGCGACCTTCCGCAAAGCCTCCGGATGGACCGAGGCGAGGTAGCGGGCGATCTGAGGCACGCCCTCCACAAAGAGCCGCCCTTTACCCTGCGAAATCCCAATCCGCGGAGGCAAATCAGCCGGACACGCATCGAGAACGAGGACCGGACAGTTTTGGTTATCGGCCCCCAACAGATCGATCAGTTCCCGGCGGGGTCGCTGCGGGTCGATAAAATGGAGCTTTACCAGCTGCTTCAGCGCCGGGTAGAGCTGGAGAAGACCGAGCATCTCCGCGCAAGCCCTGCAGTAGCCCAGTTCTCCGCCTTCGGTGACTTGCGGATGCAAGAGGTATAGATGATAGACCTTCATATGATTTTCTTCGCGATGGTGTGACTTGTTGGCTTTCGTGACTCTCGTCAGGAATATCCAACTACGCGGTGGAGCGGCTTCCCAAAAGGTGTTCCGGGAAATACGGAGGAATCACCCGCGGTTTGTTCTCACCCTGAGAAACCGAATCAATCCGGATCCGGCGTATTCCGCCCGGAGTTTCCCAGACGACATCGTCGCCAGCCGAGTACCCCAGAAGGGCAATGCCGATTGGGGCCAAGACCGAAATCACACCCTCCCCCCGACCTGCATCTTGCGGCAGCGTAACCTGATAAGACTCGGTTTCGCCGGTATCCAAGTCGCGTACAGTCACGCATGAGTTCAGGGTGACGAGGTTTTCTGTCACCGATGAAGGATCGATGATGGTGGCCCGTGTCAGCTCCGCTTCCAAATCTGCGATTGCCTCCTTTTTGCCGTTTGGAGCCGATAAGCTAACCAGCAGTTGCTTGAGGCGAAGTTGATCGGTACGGGTAATGTAAATGGGTTTTGTATTCATAATAGATGGATGGTTATTGGGGTGATCCTGAAATCGAAATAGATTGGGCGCGCCGCCGGATGACGGAGATATCGATTTTCTCCACGTAAGCCGAAGTGGCGTCGGCGGTTTTCCAGTAGGCCGTCGAGGACTCCGTATCGATAACGATATGATTGGGCACAATGGCACCCCGGTTTACACCAGGATTCAGGCAAAGGGTGCGACCGACCGTGGTTCGCCACAGGATCGGATCGTGTTGATGTCCGCACAGGAGCAACTTGGGACGACGCTTTTTAAGCCAAGACAACAATCGCGGATCACCCGTGTCTGGTCCCGAAGTGGAACGTGCAACTGCTGTGCCAGCGGGCGGCATGTGGGTGATCCAGACATCCGCCCGCCCTGGAATGATTGGTTCCCTGAAATGATGTATCAGGAAAGACACTCCACGATAGCGAATGGTTCCTCCCCGGGTGCGCAGTCCCGGTCTTGAGAGACGCGTCAGCCAAGAGGCGGATTCCCAGCGGCTGTGAAGCGGATTCCATGTGCGGTCGTGGTTTCCGCTGCAAATAAAAACAGACTGAGGAAGCCGCTCGATCCATTCGGTGACAGTGCCTATCTGCTTTTCCTGGGACGCCGGATGGTTCTGGTCCAGCAGATCACCCCCAATCACCAGGAGGTCATGATAAGGCGCACGTGCGCGCAACCATTGGTACCATGGTTCGTGGTAGTGAAGATCTGTGACAAAAAGGATTTTCATGCGGTGTGTACGCTGAGTGGCCCACGACGTTTGTTCGTCGGTTGCGGGAGGATGGATTCGGCGCGCCAAGCACTTTCGCGCGGCGATGCAGGAACTCGACAACAGTTCGCTTACCGGCTATGCGGCTCAGTCAGTCTTTCGCCCGGCACATGCGCTTTTGATCGGACGGAAGAAGCTCTCGATCGATCAGCAGCAAGCGCCGGGCATCCCTGGTGGGGCGACTCGGGCCAGTTCACGGAAATAAAACCGTGGGATCTGAACGGTGAGGACACTCATCACAGAATGCTTCTTTCGAGCACCTTGGCCCAAGGCAAGATATTGTCAAGTCGTCCCGTATCTCCTCGCGACTGGCCTTACTTTGCTTTTTTCAGCTTCATCCGAAGGAATGCAAAGTGTCCGGCTCCGGGGCGAAAGACGCCCTCGCGGACAAGCTTGACCTCCTCGATAGAGTAAAACGCGTTGGGGTTCCATTGGTTGATCAAGGCGACAAGCTCTGCGACCTCCTTCCGTTCAATGACGGAAAAGAGCATTTTGACGGGCCCTTTCAAACCTTGTGCATCGACGTAAGTGAGCCCAAATTTCCGCGCCTGGATCTCCTCGATGAGCCGGTCCGCGCTTCGATGGGGAATCACCCGAACGATGACCCGGCCCAGAGACATCTTCTCTTCAATGGTCATGCCAATGAAGCTGCCAATCGCGAATCCTCCCCCGTAGGCAAGATAGCTGGCGGGATTGCTGACGTGGTGCAAAATCTGGCTGACCGCGACCAACCAGATGATCGACTCGACAAAACCAACGGCGGGGGCGAGGTATTTGAATCCCTTCGAAACGAAGACGACTCGCAAGGTCCCCAGCGTCTGGTCAGCGACCCGTGCGCACAAGATAAGCGCCGGAACGACGATCCAAGTAAACCACCACGTCTCACTTTGAAGAAAATGCGTATCCATTATACATTACAAAAAGATTGTTATCCCGCGAAGAAATACATGAGCGGGGAGGGAATCATGCGTTCTCATGAACGCGACCAGACAGCACAGTACCCGACACAGACACCATGACACTGGGATGTGCGAATGTGGCTTCCAGCGCAAAGCGAGGGGACATTCCTACCCAGGCTTCTCAACCGATTACCAGCTAGCCGAAGAGCGTGCGTCAGCAGCTATCGCCACGGCCGCACGCACACACCAGTGAGGCTACTTGGCGCGCTGCGAGTCGGGTTGCTGACAAAAAATAGGACATGCCTGGTTGAGTCTTCACCCCGAAGGTAGATCCCTGTCAAGCCTTGGACACGGCGATACAACATCACACGCAAGTCACGGTCGGAGTCACCTACTCCCGAAGTCCGCAGCTGGATCAGGATCTATTGACGAACCTTCAACGGAGATTGTCGGTCCGCGCCAAGGTAGCCGCTGCCATCCGCGCAGGGGGGTATTTCATCAACCTTCGTTTGCCACAGGCAAAAAACAAACGCCCGCTGACACATGAAGCATGTCAGCGGGCGTTATAGGCTATCGGGGTTGCCGTTGTCTCAGGTCTGGAACATGTCCTTGCCGCACGTTGACCTGCACCTGACCAGATTATCCTCGTTCCCGAGGAGGTTTTTTGCAGGACCCGCGTGTCAAGAACCAGTCCAGAGGACCATCAAGGATTCTGGAGAATGCTTACCCAGTTTCCGGTGCTCCAGGTGGTGCTTCCACTTTCAAACCCTGGATTACCCAATCGGTTGGTGCCACCGGAAGTTCCGAGAAAACACTGGTCGATGTAGAAGGTTCCCGCGGTATTGCCGCTGTCACTGAAGCAATAAATGACAGACGAATTGCTGCCACTGTTGAATGTCGGGAGGGAATACTGCGTCCAAGTGGATGTGGCGGTGAATTGTTGCGCCGCGAGTTGGGAGCCCCAGCCGGCGGTGAACACACGCAAGGTCACTTTGCCGGTACCTTTCATCCAGAAGGAGGCCACATGATTGCTGCTGGTAGTGAGCCCGGAAGCAGTCTGATAGAAGTTGCCCCACGGAGCATTTCCACTGACGGAGGCTTCGGCAGCCCAGGTCCCGCTGTAGACGTTCGAGCTTCCTCCGCCGCCGCTGCCGACAGTTACGCCGTTGTTATAGATGTTAATCAGCGAGTCGGACCAGATGCCGCCGGCCGGACGATGTTCGCCTTTCAGGTTTGCCGTGCTGGTGGAGATGGTTCCTTGAATCGATACCGTCACCGTCGCAGTTCCGGAAGAACCGCCGGCGCGGGTGATTTTACCTTCGCCCCGGTAGACGTTATTGGCGTCAAAAACATTGACCACGATATCCCGGGCCGCCGCGCAGCTATAGTTTACGCTGACGGTGAAGCTTCCGGTCGCGGGGATGTTCGAAGGCACTGAATCCCAAGTCAGCGAATCGGTCACCGTCCCACTCGAAACGTTGGTGGCCTGATATACGTTGATGAGCGAATCCAGATACGTGCCACCGGCTGGCCGGTGCTCGGCTTTGACTGTGGCAGTGCTGGTCGTGATTGTGCTTTGGATCGGAACCGTCACGGTCGCCGTGCCCGAGGTACCCGCCGACCGGGAAATCAGTCCGTGGCCGCGGTAACTACCGTTTGCATCGAATACATTGACAACAATATCCCGGTTTCCGGCACAGCTGTAGGCCACTTGGACATCAAAGCTGCCGGTCGGTGGAATACTTGAAGGGACCGAAACGAAGCTGAGGGAATCATTGGTTCCACCGGTGGAACCATACCAAAGGTCCACCGTGCCCGGTGCGGCAAAGTTTGCGCTGACGTTATCAATCACCAGCACCCAATCGCTGCTGGAAGGTGGCGTGACGGAGACCGTTCCGGAGTTGTTGTAGGTGCCGAGCACGCTGCTTCCGCCTGTACTGGTGTTGTACCACGTCAGACGGACTTGGCTGCCTGAAATCTTACCGAGGACAATGGTCTTGGTCATCGACTGGGGAAAATAGACAAACGCGTAATTGGTGCCTCGGGTGGCCCGCATTTCACTGGCACCACTTCCGATGCCGCCGCTGATAATGCTTTCGTCAGGCACCCGATGCACCGGCCGGGAAACGAGCAGATTGGCGACATGGATCATTTGTCCGGCACCTGGATCGTTGATCGCGCTGCTCCAGAGCTTGTTTGGGTCGGCACCGGCCCGGGGAGTCGCTCCCGCCTTCAACATTTGCCAGACACTGCTATGTCCATAGGTATGACCAAAGGATCCCGCAAAGAGGGAACGATAGGCATCTTTGCGCACGTCATAGGCGGTAAAACGCGGGTTGTTCGGATAATTCCAGAACTGCACCGGGATGTGCTCGTAAAGGGGCTCGCCGTTGATGGTCGGTTTCACTGGCGATTTGGCCCAATCACCTTTCGCAAGATTGCCCGCCTTTGGATTATCATAAGTGCCGTGTCCGCTTTGATACATATTGAAGTCCAACCAGCTGGCGCTGTGAAACCAGGTGGATGAAGTGGTATTTCCGCCGGGGTGGAAAGTGATCAGGTGGTTCGAGTCTTGGGATAGAATGCCATTCGCCATATTGCTCCAAATGGACGAATAGGATGACCCGGCAATATCACCACCCATCGACCAGATTATATTCGGACGATTGCCATAGCGGGCACCGAGAAATGCCCCGTAATTATAGGCGCTTGCATTGTCGAAAACATTCCCGTAATAGCCCCAAGTGGGGAGAAACAGTATATAGAGATTATGTGCTTCTGCCTCATCAACAATCCAGTCGACATAGTTCCAGAAGGTGGCGTTGCGCTGGTAGGGATTGCCGCCCACAAAAGGGACTGAGCCGTTTTCGTTGATCCCTTTTATGAGCCCCGAATCCTGACCGAGTCCAGTAATTTGAATGAGGGTGAATCCTTTCGCCTGACGGTTTGCGAAGTAGGTTTGCACCTCGCTGGCGGTGAGTTTCTGGACGAGATCCCAAGCGGTATCACCGAGCCAAAGAAATGGAGTCCCATCCGAATGCTGGAGATAGCGGCCGGAGCTGGAGACTTCCAAGGAACCGTGGTCCCATGGCGCAGCTCCCAAGTTAAGGGCGAAGAGTGTCGAAAACAGGGCGCACAGTAGTGCCCAGTATTTGGGTATACTTCTCATTTGGGGTATTCTATCGGGGTTATTTTTTACAAGAGCGACGAGACCGCATCATAAACGACTATTCCCGAATCCGGGGAAATGTTGGATTACGATCAAGGCTGTGATTATCGCTCTAAAGGGGCTGGAAGACCTGGGGCGGGTCTTCTAACAAGGGGTAGCAATCCCAGAGAGGAAATGGCAAAAGCCATTGAATTACAAGTAATCAAACTTGCCTCCGAGGATCTTATCTAATGAGCGAACGGTTGGCGTCTTTCCATCAAGGTCAAGATGGATCTTATTTTCATTACGACTTTAGCCGCTATTTTACCAAGGGAAAGCCTATCCCGCCTGACTGCTTGAGCGACGATCGGACACAGAACGAAAGAATTCCCGTTGTCAGGCTGAAGGAAATAACCTTCTTTGGCGCACGTGGGGATGCGCTTTCGGATTTTGGGCAGCAGTAGCAGAGGCAACTGTGCAGTGTTGGAAACGGCACAGACACGCATCTTGATCGATGCTGGGTTTTCCGGACGGCGTATCGGCACGATGCTGGGTTCTCACGCTGAGCCGTTAAAAGCCATTGATGCGGTTTTTTTGACCCATGAACACAGCGACCACATCGCAGGGCTTGCCGGGTTGGGCCGCTATCAGCACTTGGAATATTATGCGACTTACGGTACCGCCAAAGCGGCCCAAAGGCCGCTCAAGCGCGACTTGGCTTGGCGCATTTTCGAATCTGAGACCACTTTTCGATTCAGGGATCTGGAAGTAACGGCGTTGAAAATCCCACACGATGCCTATGATCCGGTCGGCTTCATTTTTCGGACCGGTGGGGATGATTTGTTCAATCCCCCAGCCTCCGTCGCCTGGTTAACGGATCTGGGTTATGTGCCTGAAGGTCTCGGGGAACTGGTTCGCAAGGTAGACCTCCTTGTGCTCGAGTCGAATCACGACCTGGAGCTGCTGGATTCCGATCCACACCGCCCATTTTCCGTCAAGCAGCGGATCCGCGGACGGCACGGCCACTTGTCCAACCAAGCCGCCTGTGATTTTCTCAATGCGGTCGGCGAAAACAGCTGGAAACACGTCCTGCTCGCCCACCTCAGCCGCGATTGCAACACATTGGCCAAAGTGACTGAAACCTTTGGCGTCAACGGCCGACCCTACCGCCTCGAAACCATCGATCCGGATGGAGCTCCCGGAAGCTGGATTGATCTTTCAGGATGGTAAGCTTTTTTGCCATTGTCAGGCGATCATCAGTGCGCACCGTAGCCACAACGATTCATCCCCGTCACCTTTACCCAATTTATCGATGAGCGAAATTCCTGCGGATCTCAAATACACGAAAGAGCACGAATGGATCAAGGACCTCGGCAACGGCCAGGCCCTCGTCGGCATTACCGATTACGCGCAGGAGAGCCTTGGTGATGTGACTTTTGTCGAATTGCCTCCCGTCGACGAAACCTTTGCGACAGGTGATACTTTTGGGGTCGTCGAATCGGTGAAAGCAGCGAGCGATCTCTATATGCCGGTCTCCGGAACCATTGTTGAAGTGAACACGGTTCTTGAAGACGCACCGGAAACCGTCAACAGCGCACCTTACGCTGACGCGTGGTTGGTAAAAATCGCGCTGACCGACCCCGCCGAACTGGACGGCCTGCTCGACGCCAAGGCCTACAGCCAGATCGTCGGATAAAGCCGAGCCAGAGAAATGAGGCACCGCACCGCAACCGGTGCGCGCTCGCAGCCTTTTCCCCAAGCACTAGACCAAGTCTCCTTCGGGAGCCGTGTCGAGAATGGCCACCTCGGGATTGCGCTCCTGAAAGTAACGCAGGCTCCATTCACTCTCGAAAAGCATGATGAGGTGTTCGTTCTCATCGCGCGCGGGAACGACACCCGGCCCCATGCGCAGTGCGCGTAGTTGCTCTTCGGTGACATCTGTGTGCAGCCAGCGGGCGACAGTCCAAGGTGCGGGCTCAATTCGCGTCGGGGTCCGGTATTCCAGCTCCATCCGGCTGCGGACCACGTCAAACTGCAATTCGCCAATCGCGCCGAGGAGCGGGACGTTACGAGTCGCATCGAGCGGATAAAAGCGTTGGATCAGTTTTTCCTGCAAAAGCTGTTCCAAGCCTGTCCAGTAACGTTTCACGTTTTGCGTGTCATCGTTGTGCAAATACACAAAAGACTCAGGGGGGAACCGGGGAATGGGCGCATAGGCGATCTGTGGATCCGCCGTCAAAGTGTCCCCGATCTGCAACTCGGCATGACCGGCAATGCCGATCACATCACCCGGCCATGCTTCATCGCTGGTCTCCCGCTCACGCCCAAAAAGGCGGTGCGAAAACGACAAGCGGAGCAATTTGCCACTTCGTTCATGGATGACCTGCATATCCCGCTCAAATTTGCCTGAACAGACACGCACGAAGGCGACGCGGTCCCGGTGACGCGGGTTCATATTTGCCTGAATTTTGAAGACAAAGCCGGAAAACGCCTCCGCATCGGGCGGGACGGGGCCATTCCGAGCCGGTCGTGGTCGTGGTGCCGGGGCATGATCAAGAAACCCGTCTAGCAGCATCTGGACACCGAAGTTATTGAGCGCACTGCCAAAGAACAAAGGCGTCAATCGACCAGCGAGGACTTCATCACGGTTGAAAGTAGCCCCCGCCCCTTCCAGCATCTCCAATTCTTCTCCAGCCTGGTCGACCACCGCAGCTCCCAGCTGTTCGCGCATCGCCGGCTCGGTGATGTCGCCGACCTTGAGTGGCACCTTGAATTTTCCTCCCTGCGTGCGCTCAAAGAGGTGAACCTTGTTCATGAGGCGATCGAATACCCCCCGAAATGAATTGCCTACGCCGAGTGGCCAATTGACCGGAAACACGCCGATTCCGAGAATCGCTTCGACCTCATCGATCAATTCCAAGGGATCTTTCCCCGGCCGGTCGCATTTGTTGATAAAGGTGAAAATGGGGATTCCCCTGCGGCGGCAGACTTCAAACAGCTTGCGGGTTTGCGCTTCGATCCCTTTGGCTCCATCGATCACCATCACGGCGGCGTCCACCGCAGTGAGCACCCGATACGTGTCCTCAGAAAAGTCTTCGTGCCCTGGCGTATCCAGAAGATTGATCACCAACCCGCGGTAGGAAAACTGAAGCACGGTCGAGCTGATGGAAATACCCCGCTGCCGTTCCAACTCCATCCAGTCCGAAGCAGTCGCCCGCTGATCGCGGCGGCCTTTGACCGTCCCTGCCAACTGCAGAGCGCCCCCGTAGAGCAAAAACTTTTCGGTCAGCGTGGTTTTGCCGGCATCCGGGTGCGAAATGATCGCAAACGTGCGCCGCCGCGCAATTTCGTCTGCTATCTTCATTGCTCAACGGCCTCCCGCCGATCCCGGGCGACCACTATTTGGCCGCCTCTCTGCCTGGTTACTGCATGAATCACCGAGGTATCTTTTGACACCCTTCGACCGACGCAACCGCGGAAAACAGCTAAATGAGCAAAGCTGCCGCGCACCATGGCCTGGGACACATGCCTCCGGAGTTTTCCCGAATCTTCACTGCGATCGTGCAGACCATTGACACCTTGAAGGGGGCATTTAGCTTGACGCAGTTTGACCCTGAACATCGAAACTCGCAGCATCCTCAATGTCACTTTTTGACTCCGTTGTCGCGGCCCCGGCCGACCCCATTCTTGGACTGACCGATGCATTCAAGGCAGATCGCCGGTCGGACAAAATCAACCTCGGAGTCGGCGTTTTTGTCGACCAAGAGGGAGTCACCCCGGTGCTGGCCTCCGTGCGTCAGGCAGAGGAACGGCTCGTGCGGGAGACCGTGACCAAGAGCTACCTGCCCATCATCGGTAGCCCCGCCTACGCCCGCCTCACCCAGCAGCTGGCTTTGGGAGATTCCCTGGCCGTATCGCTGGCGGAGTGCCTGGTCACGGCGCACACTCCGGGGGGAACCGGAGCCTTGCGCATCGCCGCGGACTTCATCGCGCATAATTTGGGCACACCCGCAGTCTGGGTTTCCACCCCGACCTGGGCCAATCACAGCGCAATCTTTGCGAGCGCAGGCCTGACCGTACAAGGTTATCCCTACTTTGAGGCAGCGCGTAATGGCATCAATTTTGAGACGATGCGCGACGCCCTGCGGCGGATCCCTGCCGGCGACGTGGTTTTGTTGCACGCTTGCTGCCACAATCCGACCGGGGCTGATCTCTCCACCGAGCAGTGGCAGGAAGTTGTTGCGATCGCGCAGGAGCGGGGCTGGATTCCCTTGCTCGACTTCGCTTATCAGGGATTCGGGGAGGGTCTGGATTCCGATGCCAGCGGGGTGCGCCAATTCGCAAAAGCCGGCGTTCCCTGCTTTGTTGCCCACTCTTTTTCCAAGAATTTCGGATTGTATCAGGAACGCGTCGGGGCGCTGCACATCCGGGCTCATTCACCGGAAGAGGCGGAACGGGTCGCGAGTCAGGTCAAGGTGGTGGTACGCACCAACTACTCCAACCCCCCGGCTCACGGCGGGGCAGTCGTCGCGATGATTCTCGGCGACGCGGGGCTCCGCACGCTCTGGGAGGAGGAGGTTGATGGGATGCGCCAGCGGATTAACGATGTGCGGGAAGTTTTTGTAGCCGCGCTGGCAGCCGAAGGTGTCCGTCGAGATTTCAGTTTTCTGCGGCAGCAGCGGGGCATGTTCTCTTTCACCGGCCTGACAACGGAGCAAGTTCGGGTGCTACGAGAAGAGCATGCGATCTATATGGTGGACAGCGGACGCATCAACGTTGCCGGGATTACCCCCTACAACCTCCCCCGTCTGGTTGCCGCCATCAAAGAGGTTATTGGATAGCGGCCGAGAGCGCTGCACCTTCCCATTCGGGTGCCTGCCAACGGCGAAAGAGGTTCCGCAAATAGCGGCCAGCCTCATTTAGATCATCGTCGGTCCATGGACCTCGCTCGGGTGCTTCGGGCTTGAGAATGGAGACCGCTTCGTCCATTTCACCCTCGGCACTGGCGATGTGGGAAATATTGAATGCGCGCATAAACCTCAGCCATGCCTCAGCCTCTTCCCACACCTCCGGCTGCGCGCGATTGAGGTCGGCCAACGTCCAGTTTGTCGCTAAAACCGGAACCTCGTTTGCCAAGGCCGTGCGCACCCGGTTGCGCAGGTCTTCACCGTCTACACCTGCCTGAAAACGCAATCCATAGACAATATTGCGATCCATCAGGATCGGGTCGGCAGAGGCAGTATCCACATGCCGGGAATGATGCGGGCTCCCGACAACAATAAGGTTATCCGCATCCGCTGCCCGGATTCCGGCAATGATCGCCTCGGCAGCCGGCTTCAGGCGCGAACTCCAATCCATTTCCTCCCGGCCATGACTGATCTCGTAAATCAAGTTTGGCTGGTGGCCATAATTGCGGGCAAGTTGCTCAAAAAAGGCGATTGCTTCATCCTGAGGGATTCCCTCACCCCGCGAATCCCATCCCACGACGACGTAGAGTCCCTCGCGAATCGCGGCATCAACCACTTCTTCAACCTGAATGATGCCGGCTTCAGGATCCTCCTGATACGCATCGATCCCCTCGGCTGGAAGCGTGACGCGAACCAAAGACGTCCCCCACTCGCTCTTCAGGTAATGCATCATCTCCGCATTATAGGCCCGGCGGAACTCCGAGGGGCCACGCCCCAAGGCAAAGGTTGTGCCGGCAAAAGCAACAGGTTCCCCCCGGGCATCGACGACCCGATTGCCCTCGACAGAAAGGCTTCCATGGCGAGCGGTTGCCGAACGATCAGCGGGTGTCTCAAAGGGCATACTCGTTCCGGCACAGGCCGAAAGGAACAAGCATCCGGCAACAGCAAGCAGTCGCACGCAGGGCAAAAGGGTTGGAGCAAATGGGGTTTTCAAAAGGATCAAAACTTAAGTAAAGCGTGCTCACCCACCCGCCCGTGTCCAGTCACCGAGCCAGATAGTAGAGCCGATAGCATGCTCAAAAGACATCCCGAAGAGAGCGGACAAGTGCTTCCAGCGTATCAAAGCTTTCCCCCTGCGACTGCAACTCGACCTGCCACGGCTGCGTAAGCGAGTGCATACTCAAGCGTTCCAAGCGCCAGCGGCCGTCCAGATAAGCAATCACCAATGTACCCTGCACCCGTCCCGCCACATTTTCCGGCAACGAAAAGACCGCTCGCGTTTCCTTGGCATCAAGATCCGTCAGCGCGACCTGCATCTGAAAAGCCGGCATCTGCGGGTTGAAGGAAAACGGTGCGACCGTAAGCGTACCCCCCAGCCAGCGCGCCGTGGCCTTCTCCAACTGCACACGGTTCCACATCGGCCACGAAAACTGCAGTTCAACAGCACGCCACTGAACCGCCCCGACGTGCCATGCATCCAGCCGCAGCACCTGCAGCCCGCGAGAACGGGGAAAAGGATTTGCCTCCAGCCGAAGTATTCCTTGAAGCCCTTGCACGGACCAGTCGCCGGAGGCGGACTTCAGGGCAACATCCTCCAACCGCGCCGTCAGCTGACTGGTGAATGCGGGGATTTTTCGCGCAAGATTTGCGGAAGCAGTCAGCTCCCAATCGACCGAGCCCCGGCCCCTCCATGCCTGAGCCGCTGCCCAAGAGGTTGAGAGCCAAGGCAGCACTTTCTCAAGGTGCCACACTTCCGCGGCCCGCAGCCGGACCGGCTGGTGCGTTGCCCATTCCGCAAACCACGTTGCCAGCACGGTGCCTTCATGGGTCCGCAACGTTCCCACGGAATGGATCCCTTCCGTTTCCTTTCGCGTGTTGCCCAAGATCCGAAGGACTGATCGGGCTTGAGGTACGTGTTCCAAAGTGGCGTCGATGCTTACCTCGGAAACGCCCGTAGTCGGATCAGACCCTTGCAAACGAGCATTGACAATGGCCCAGTCGGCCAAGGCCGTCGTCTCCAGCGCGCTGAGTCGACCATCCCAACTCCCGTCCCGCAGATTGATGAAAAACCTAAACGGACGGAGCGCGAAAAAGGGATTGGTCGCTTGCGAAAAGGCAATTTGAACCTCGTCAACGCGCTCCCGCGTCTGCTTTTTCGGCCAAGAGGAAAAATGGCGCGCAGTTGCTTCGCCACGCCAGCCCAGTGCATGTGTCCAAGCAACGTGCGGCGTCTCAACCATCACCCTTCCCGACGCGCTGCGCTCCAAACGGATCTGAAAGTCGTTTGCCGACCACGGCCCGTGTTGCCAACGGGAAACGACCAGGCCGCTGTTTACCTCAAGCGCCTCCGGAGCGCCACGGGCCGCCAAAATCCATTCATCCAAAACCATTTCGCCGGCCTCCCAGGAAAACGCGGTGGGACCACCTTCCATCAGCAGCCCGATTTCGTCCCATCGCTCGTCCGTTCCCCGTACCACCACCTCGGCCTGCATGGCATCGAGGCGCGCCATATCCAAGCCCCACGTACTCAATCGAGCCGGATGTGCCGGATGCGTCTCTGGAAAGAAACGGCTTAACTGGTCGATGGGATGCTGCCATTGCAATGCTCCTTGTGCCGTCCAACCGGCGGCATTGCTGAGCTCGCGCGCGCTTAATTGAAGGTCCAGTTCATCTCCCGAAACGTGTAACTGCGCTTCACTTTTTAAATTATCGGCCGCGTAGGTGAGCGACACCTGAAGCGGCCAAACCGCATTGTCGTAACGGGCATTCACCCGTGCATCCGAAACCAACAATGACTTGAGCGGCAAATCGCGCCACCACGGCACGCGCTCAACACGCGCCAACGGTGGGGGCGATTCTGCAGCGGGGGCGGTGGTGAGGTTCGTGTCTTCCGGAGACAATACCTCCGGGGTCGAAGAGGCATGGCTCGCCGGTTGCAAAGGCCGTTCGGTTCGAACTTGGGGCGCTGACGATGCCTGATCGATGGCAGGCAACGGCGGCGGCCAGAGCCGGCTCAGATCCACATTTGCCTCCACTGCCTCCAGCGATAATCCATCGAGTTTTCCCTGTGCCAGCCCCCAAGGCGACCAAGTCGCCCGAGACTGCTCAGCTTCCAGCCAAAAATCCGTTGAGCCTATCTGCAAAAAACCCGTGCGTCCTCCGGCCCAACCGAACGCTGCTTGCTCTGTTTCAAGCCGGATTCCCCTGTCTGCAGCGGAGTTGCGAAGCACCCTTTCAACCAATCCAGGAAGCCACCGATCCACCATTAGCGAGGCAATGATTCCTCCACCCATCAGCAGAACCGCGTATCCAATCCAGACAAACCTCCTCCGTCGCCTCAGCCTCGATCGATCGGTCTCATCAGCGTCCGGGTCCCGTGCGTTCATGTGTGCATCCAGAACTGTGCAACGACACGTTTTACGTGCGATTCGACTGCCATGGTTTGAAAATCTGAACGCACCGTCCGCATTACTCAGTCAATGCCGAAGGATTGGGCCACCCGGTTGAACATGGCAACTCCCGATTGTGCGGCGATACCTCCCTGCCTCGCGTAGCCGGGGGGGGAGGTTGACCGCGTCGAAAAGCTCATGAGATCCAGGGCCCCGATCCACCGCATCAATTAAAGGAGACGCCGCCCCAGCAGCAATCGCCCTGCGCCGCTGCGCAAGCTGATCAGCCGTCGATCCGGGTGGCCAGCCAGCCTTCCAGCTCTGAGACAGGAATGCGGACCTGTTCGGTCGTATCCCGGTCACGAACGGTGACGGCATCATCCTTTTCGACCGTTTCGAAATCGATCGTGATCCCGTAGGGTGTGCCGATCTCATCCTGACGGCGATAGCGCCGACCGATGGCACCGGATGCGTCCCAAGCGATGTTCCAGCGGCGGCGGAGTTGCTCGTAGATCGCCCGCGCCCGGTCGACCAGTTCCGGCTTGTTTTTGAGCAAAGGAAATACCGCCGCCTTGTAGGGCGCGATGCGCGGGTGGAACTTCATCAATACCCGCTTCTCCGGAACACCCTTGTCGTTGGGCACCTCGTCTTCGCAGTAGGCAGCGGTCAGGACCGCGAGGAAGGTGCGATCGACGCCGAGTGACGGTTCGACTACGTGGGGAACGTATTTGAAAGGCTCCTTGCCGGCGTTTTTCCGTTCTTCGTCGAAAAACTCCATCGACTTGCCGCTGTGCTTTTCATGCTGCGTCAGGTCGAAGTTGCCGCGACAGGCGATGCCCCACAGTTCTTGGGTGCCAAAGGGAAAGTCGAAAGTGAGGTCCGTGGTGCCCTTGGAATAGTGGCTGAGCTTTTCTGCCGGGTGCACGTCCTCCCCGACCATTGCGGCCGGAATTCCGATGCTGACGAGCCAGTTCTTGCAGAAATCGATCCAGTAGCGGTAGCTCGCTGGCCACGTTTCTTCATCCGGATCGATAAAATACTCGAGCTCCATCTGCTCGAACTCACGGGAGCGGAAAATGAAATTCCGGGGGGTGATTTCGTTGCGGAACGCTTTACCGACTTGTGCGATGCCGAAAGGAATCTTCACCCGGCTGGTATCGACCACGTTCTTGTAGTTCTGAAAAATGCCCTGCGCTGTTTCGGGGCGGAGGTAAGCCTTGGCGTCGTCCGTGGCCAAAGCCCCTACCCGCGTTTCGAACATGAGGTTGAACTGGCGCGGCATGGTCAGGGTGCCAGCCTTGCTCGCATCGGGCCCCCAGATTTGGGCACGTTCCTCTTCGCTTACCTCGGTGTATTCGCAAATCCCGTTGCGCAACCGGTCTTCGTCGAGGCGCGCGCCTTTCAGACCCAAGGCCTTGCGGGCAGTGGAGGCGCGTTTGATCAAATTTTCTTCCAGACCCGTGCCTTCAAGCGCACTGACGTAACCCCCGAATTGCTCGCCCCCGTCTTCCAAGGTGAAATGGATCGGGGCGTAGAAAAGTTGATCCGCCCGATAGCGCAACTTGCTTTCCTTGCAGTCGGCCATCGGATCGTTGAAGCCCTCGACGTGGCCCGATGCGCGCCAGATCTCCGGATGCATGATAATGCTGGAATCGAGGCCGACGACGTCATCCCGCCCATGCACAAAAGCCCGCCACCACGCGTCCTTGATGTTGCGGCGCAGCTCGACGCCCAGTGGACCATAGTCGAAAAAGCCGGCATAACCGCCATAAATCTCGCTGGACTGGAAGACGAACCCACGGCGTTTGCAGAGGGTTACCAGTGTTTCCATCGAGGGCACGGACGAGGACTCGTTTTCTGACGACATAAGCGCTTGAAACTGTGTTGCGGCCCTTTCGCGGTCAAGATTGAAGGGCTTCCGCCCGCATGCGTGACGGTGACGAAAATCGCCCGGTGCGGCAGGAAGGGCTCCGCGGCAGATTCCAGTCCTCTCGAATGCTTTCAGACCGCAGCGGCGGGGCAGCCGATCACGTCTGCCTGGGGGTTGAAATCGCCCGTGAGCGGGCCCCCTTGAGCCGCGCGCGGTGCAAAAGAAGCCGCGCCCTGACAGAAACGACTCGCACCGTGACAGAAATCACTCGCACGGCTGCAGAAATGGTTCGCGCCCTGACAGAAGTCGTTCGTGGCAGCGGCGGACGAGTTCTACATGCGTGCGGATGCGTTCTGCTGCGGTGCGAGCCGTTTCTGCAGCGGTACCCCCGCGGTCAGGTGGCGTTTATGTCCATGCTTCACCCCTGCGGGTAAATTGAGGCGTGCCGAATGGTTTGTCTGACCGGGAACGGATCAAAAACCACCTCTAGGCCAAGCGGTGGGCGACCCATTGGCGGGCCTCCTTCAGCGCGCCACGCAAGTCGTCGAGGCGAACCGGCTTGGTGACAAAGGTGTGCATGCCCGCCGCCAAGCAGGCCCGCCGGTCTTCCGTGGTCGCGGCGGCAGTCAAGGCGACGACGTAAGGGCCTGCCGTCTGTGGAATGCTCCGGCGGATCTCGCGCATCGCATTGATTCCGTCGAGCACAGGCATTTGCACGTCCATAAACACCAGATCGAAATCCCCTGACAAAACGAGCTCGACCGCATCCCGTCCGTTGCTGGCCTCTTCAATCGGCAATCCCAGACGCTGAAACATTACGCTCATCACCTTGGCATTTACCCGATTGTCTTCGACCACAAGGATGCGCAGTGGTTGGAGCGAAGCCACTTCCGCTGGCGAGGCATCCCCGGCTGGAGCTCTGGATGCTGCCGAATTCAGTTCCGTTGGTTCCGGCTTGGGAACCGTTCGCGCTTCTTTTATGGGAACCCAGAAATGAAACGTTGTTCCCGCGCCTGATTCACTCTCCACCGAGATGGTCCCACCCATCAGCTCGATGAGGCGTTTGCTGATCGCGAGGCCGAGGCCGCTGCCGCCGAACTCTCGGGCATGCGATGAATCCACCTGTGAAAAGGGGCTGAACAAACGGTCAATCCGCTCGGGCGGAATGCCGACCCCGGTATCGCGCACCCGAACACAGAGGCGACGCCCGTTGGTACCATCCGGCTCGCAAACGACTGCAAGGTCAACAGAACCGGCGAGGGTGAACTTGAGGGCATTCCCCAGCAGGTTGACCAGGACCTGACGCAAACGCATCGAATCCATCTCAACCCACTGCGGAACGTTGGAATCGACCGACACGTTGAAATCGAGTCCTTTCTGGGCCGCGGTGTAGTGAAACAAAGCCACGCTGCCGTGAATCAATTGCTGGAGGTCAAAAACCTGATGCTCCAATTCAAGCCGGCCCGACTCGATTTTGGAAAGGTCGAGGATTCCGTTGAGCAAACCGATCAGCGTTTCCGCGCTCTCGTGCATGATCTTGAGGTAGCCGCTCTCCGGTTCCTGCAAATCGGACCCAAGAAGGATTTCAGCCAGCCCGACAATGGCATTCATTGGCGTGCGAATCTCATGGCTCATGTTGGCCAGAAATTCGCTTTTTGCCTGGTTGGCGGATTGCGCTTTTGCGGTCGCCTCCCGCAGTTCCTCCGAGCTCAACCGCATGGCCCGCTCGAGCAAGTGGCGATCGCTTTCAAACTGGCGATACGCCCGGTCGACCCAGATCAATAAAGGTTCCACCTCGGGAGGAACCGGCTGATTGGGTCCGTAGGCTTTGGTCAGATGCCGCACAAGCAAGTGGTGAAGGTCATTGTTCATAGCTCGCGGAGGCCGGTCAGCACCATGGTTTGGTTGTGAAGCACTGCCGGCCCGTCACGGTCCGCCGGTGCAATCTCGCCATAGGAATAAAATCCGAACAGCTCGGGCTTCGTTCCCAGCCGGCTGCGCACAGCTTCAACCTCGTCTTCGGCAAATTCGCCCATGACGACCGTCCGTCCGGTACAGCTGACGCAGAGTACCAGTTCAGGCGAAAACTCGGCGGTCACCAAGTCCGCCGCTTGGGTGATGCCGTCCATTAAATCGTCATGCGAGGCGTAGAGCATCTGCACTTCGGTTCCGGTCGGAATGGTCCCGTAGATCATGAGTGACGACGAGGTACTGTCTTCGAGCGGAACCACCGCCCTTACCGCGCGACGCTCCGGGGAGGAACAGTGAATCGCCAACGGATAACGAAAGGTGCCGACCGGGGTATTTTCCAGCCACTCGCCCAGATACTCACGATAAAGCGCCATCGCCGGACGGCCATCCAGCTCGTGAAGCACATTTTCGTCCGCAGCTGTTACAATTCTCGAGGGACCGAAGCCACGCCACCCCGCACCACAGGCGGTTGCAGCCCGGAGACGCTCTCCGTAAAAAGCAATCGCAACGGCCGAGTACTCGGAATTCACGCCATTGAGGCCGACCAAAGCTCCATCAAAGTGATTGCCATTGCTGGCGACACCGCCGCTGATCGCTGCCGTGCCGTTAACCACCGCGTTGATGCCCTGAAGGAAGCCCTCAGGATTGATGGTCTTCGATCCGAGCAGAACAAAGAGGCAAGAAAGGTCGTCGGCCACGAGCTGTTTCGCCAATGCCTGCCCCGCGTTACTGCATTCTGCCGAATCGGAGACAAACACCTGCCGGACCTCCAATCGGGATTTTTCCAGCATGATTGCCAACGCACAGACCACCGTTTCCTCCTCGGGGCAATCACCGTTGATCACTGATTCAGACGAAGCCATGGCAATCTGAGCACCCGGAAAACGGTCCTGCAGAGCCGTGAGGCAACGCGGGTCGGACAGGCACTGCCCACGGCCAAACACCAGCACCAACTGCGGTAGAAATCCTGAACAAAAGCTCCGAGAGTCCTGCCAACCGGTGATGGGGTGCCAGCGAACGCGTTCGATTTTCATCTAAAGGTCGATCCGAGGAATAATCTAAGGACTACCCTCTAATCGACCCGTTTATAACCAAGTTAAGCATTGATTCCCATCCCTCGCGTTCGCGCCACAGCCGCAGGCGGCCCCAGACTAAAACAGGGCGGAAAGGCGGTTATTTCTGGCATAGATAGGTCGCAAGCACTCCGCCTTCGACCGTTTTATGCACCATTTGAAAACCTGCCCGGTGGAGCATCCCGTCGATTACCCAGTCGTAGGTGGAAAATTCGTCCCGGAAATGGCCCTCGGCATCTTCGCGCAAAAAGGCTCCTCCTGCAATTTCCTGCTGCTCGATAAATGCCGCGATATTTTGTAGCGCATTGAGCTCCGCGAGGACTACATCGTGGAGGTAGAAACGCCCGCCCGGTTTGAGCATGCGGTAGATCCGCTGCAATGCGATGCCCTTCCAGAAATCCGGAAGGTGGTGAAAAGCAAATGTCGTTGCGATGGCGTCGGCTGTTCCCTCCGGATGCACATAACTCAGAAACCCCGCATGGTGAAAAGTGATGTTGGTGACACCAGCCACAGCGGCTTTTTGCCGTGCGTACGCAATCATCTCCGCGGAAACATCGACGGCATGAACAATGGCACCGGCTTGGGCACCGACGATAGCCAAGGCGCCTGTTCCAGAACCAAAATCAATCAGGGTGCCGCCCGCGGCCACCTCAAGCAGTTCAAGAGTCCGGCGGGCCTCGGCTTCGAGGTCGCGAAAATCGGCATGACTTGAATCATAAACCGCCACCTCGGTCCGATCCCTATAATCACGTCCCACCGATTTAAATTCATCGTATGTCCAGGATCGGTTCGTGTCTGTCATCGAAGGTTCTTCCGGCATCAGGAACAGACTGAAATCCTACCGCCGCAATTCGACGGTTCCGTTTCCGGGGACGATGCGGCCAATGACCGTCGCCTTGTGACGATGCTGCTCGGCCAGTTTGAGGGTGAGCTCAACGGCCTCCTCTGCCACGACGACCACCATGCCAATCCCCATGTTGAAGACCTCATAAAGTTCCTCGAAGGCGACACTGCCGTGGCCGGCGAGTACTTCGAAAATGGGCAGCGGTTTCCAGGAAGTCGTCTCGATCACGGCATTGACCTTTTCCGGAAGCACCCGGGGAATGTTCCCGGTGAAACCGCCTCCGGTGAGGTGAGCTGCGCCAAAAAACTGATTCCCCTTCCGGATCGAGGCTTTCGATGCGTGGTTGAGCACCGCTTGTGCCGCCAGCAGGAAGGGAGCGTAATTGACGTGTGGACGAAGCAGCGCGTCGCCCACCTTGGTTCGGGTGCCGGGAAGCAATTCCTCGGTTAAGAGCCCCATCTGTTCAAAGAGGATCTTTCGGGCGAGCGAAAATCCATTGGTGTGCAGGCCGCTGGACCCCAATCCGATGATAACGTCTCCGGGCCGAATCGGCTCGCCAGTCAAGATCTTGGGCTTGTCGACCACGCCGACAATAGTACCGACGAGGTCAAATTCATTTTCCACGTAGACGCCAGGGAGCTCGGCTGTTTCGCCCCCGACCAGCGCAATATTCCCTTCCTTGCAGGCCTTGGCCAAACCACGCAACAGCGAGACGTAGGATTTTTCCTCCAAACGGCCGGTGGCATAATAATCGAGGAAGTAGAGTGGCTCGGCACCGCAAACGGCGACGTCGTTGGCGCAGTGATTGACGATATCGGCCCCCAAATTCCGGTAGATACCAGCCAAGCTGGCCGCCTTGACCTTGGTTCCGACGCTGTCCGTGCTGCTGACGAGCACCGGATGCGGGAATTTTTTTGTGATGCCGGAAATATCAAAGAGGCCGCCGAATCCGCCGATCGAGCCGAGCGATTCGGGGCGGCGTGCTTCTTTGAGTGCCGGTTTTACTTTGGCGAGCAGGCGATCGGCCAAGGCGATGTCGACACCGGCTTGCGCGTAGGCTTTGGGCTGAGATGCAGTCAAGGGACGTGAACGGTTGAAGCTGAATGTGAAATGCGGAGAGACGCTTGGTTTTTAGTAGGCCCGACCCTCACGTTTTTCATAGAAATTGATGTACGCGCGGTTGCAGACAGCCATCCCACCCGCGGTAGGATAGTTTCCGGTGAAATACCAGTCGCCGTTATGTTCGGGACAGGAACGATGCAAGGCTTCAATGCCTTGAAAGAGGAGCTGGAGCTCACCTTCCCACGGAACGTCCTTGGGATAGAGCAGTTCGGCGATCTTGTCCGAAATCTCGCTGGGCGTGAACGGCTCATAAATGTCCTGCACGGCATTGCGCTGCTCAGTGATTGGTTTTTTGAGCTCTTCAAGGCACGCCCGATAAACGTCCGTCACCCGATCTTCCATCCCCCGGTCTTTCAACAGCTCGATCGCCGCCTGAAAAGCGATGAACTTTCCAAGCTCGCTCATGTCGATGCCGTAACAGTCCGGATAACGGATCTGAGGCGCAGTCGAAGCAATAATGATCCGCTTGGGGTTGATCCGGGTCAAAATCGCAATGATCGACTGACGCAAGGTGGTGCCACGGACAATCGAATCATCGAGCACAATCAGGTTGTCCGTTGGTTTGACCACCCCGTATGTGACATCGTAGACGTGGCTGACCAGCTTCGACCGACCGGATTCATTGGCGATGAAAGTGCGCAGCTTGATGTCCTTGTGGGCGATTTTTTCCACCCGGGGCCAATTGCTCGAAACCAGCTCGTCGAGCAGTGAATCGAGGTCTTCTTCGAGTGTTCCCTGATTCCGCGCGTCAAGAAAACGCTGCCGCACCACATCGCGCCGGCTCTCACGCAGTTCCTGCATCAGCCCGTAACTGGCCGTCTCCGCCGTATTGGGAATGAAACTGAAAACGGAGTGCTCCAAGTCGTGGTCAATCAGGTTGAGGATATCGGGGGCAAGCGCAGCGCCCAAACTCTTCCGCTCCTGATAAATCTCCGGGTCGTTCCCGCGGGAAAAATAGATCCGCTCAAAGGAGCAACTCGAACGCGGCTGCGGGTCGGCGAACGATTCATTACGCATTTCGCCATCGCGTTTGATCGTAATGACGTGACCGGGAGCAATTTCCTGCACGTCCGCCGCCTTGATGTTGAAAACGGTCATCAGCGGGACGCGCTCGCTGGCAAAGGCAATCACCTCATCGTCTTCAAACCAGTGGGCCGGGCGAATGCCGCGGGGGTCGCGCAGGACGAAACAATCACCATTCCCGACCAAACCGCCAATGGTATAGCCGCCATCCCAGACTGCGGCACTTTTGCGAAGGATGCGCACCAAGTCGAGGTCCCGGCTGATCAGGTCGGGGATTTCCCGCCCCGGAACCTCCCGATCGCGCATTTTCCGGTAGATCGCGTCGTGTGCCTCGTCGAGGTGAAAACCGATTTCCTCCAGCACCGTCTGCGTATCGGTGTCAAAAATCGGATGCTGCCCGCGGTCGATCAAGGTGCGGTTCAGCTCGTCCAGATTCGTCATGTTGAAGTTCCCGGCCACCATCAGGTTGCGCGTGGGCCAATTACTCCGGCGATGGTAAGGATGGCAGGCCTGCTCCCCGATTGAGCCTGAGGTCGTGTAACGCAGATGCCCCAACAACACTTCGCCTCCATAGTCGAAATGTGTTTTCACCGTTTCAGGAAACTCGGGGAAAATAATGTTTTTGCGGACCATCCGGTCATAACGCTTGAGCGTCCGCCGGAACAGCCGGGCGAGGGAGTTGTCGTCCGACTCCCGATCGCGGAACATGAACGACTCGCCCAGCGGTACATCGAATTTGACGCAGCCGATCCCGGCTCCGTCCTGACCGCGGTTGTGCTGTTTCTCCATGAGGAGGAACAGCTTATTAAACGGCCAAAGTGGATTGCCGTATTTCTCGGCGTAGTAGCGCAACGGCTGTTTCAGACGAATCAGCGCGATGCCGCAGTGGTGGCGTATGGAATCACTCATATCCCAGGGTTACGATCGGGAAACGAAGATGGTGGACGCTGGCCAACGGTCCCGGTCGGAGCAACGCAAATTCCACCCGGCCCATCCAAAAACTTGCGGTCCCCACTGGCATCGCCCACAAACACCGCATGATTCGCCGACTCTTCGTCGAGAAAAAGCCTTCTTATCGACAAACCGCCGCCGCCCTCGCCGAGGATCTTCGCTCGGCGCTCGATCTGCCCGCGCTCCGCGGCGTGCGCATCCTTCTGCGCTACGACGTTGAAGGTGTGCCCGATGAATCCTGGCCTGCGGTCGTGAGCACCGTACTCGCCGAACCGCCGGTGGATGACGCCACCGGGGATACATTTTCCCAAGAACCGGGAGACGCCGTTTTTGCGGTTGAATACCTTCCGGGACAATACGACCAGCGGGCTGATTGGGCGGAACACTGCGTCGAACTCGTCGCCCATGTCCGCCCCAAGGTGGCCACCGCAACGGTCTATGTGATCGAGGGCGCTCTTCCGGCGGACGCCGTTGCGCGCATCAAGACCTACCTGATCAACGCGGTGGACAGCCGCGAAGCCAGTCTCGAGCGGCCGGAAACGCTGATTCGCCCGGTGACGCCAGCCGCTGAGGTCCCGGTGCTGGAAGGATTCACCACCGCAGACGCCGATCGGCTGGCGCAATGGCGTAGCGAGCTTGGTCTGGCCATGTCTGCAGCCGATATTGTGTTTTGCCAAAAGCACTTCCGCGATGAAGCCGGGCGCAACCCCACGCTGACAGAGCTCAAACTGCTCGATACCTATTGGTCCGATCACTGCCGGCACACGACATTTTTGACTGAGCTGACGGATATCGCGTTTGAGGACAGCCCGTTCACCGAACCTCACCGCGCATCTTACCAGCGCTATCTCGGGATGCGGGAGACGCTTTACGGTGCGGACACCGAGCGGCCGGTTTGCCTGATGGATCTTGCCATCATCGGGATGAAACACCTGCGGCGCATCGGCAAGCTAGACGATCTCGAAGTCTCGGAGGAGATTAACGCCGCGAGCATCATCGTTCCCGTCATGATCGATGGCAAAGCGCAGGAGTGGCTGGTGATGTTCAAAAACGAGACGCACAACCACCCGACCGAAATCGAACCGTTTGGCGGTGCCGCCACCTGCCTCGGCGGTGCGATTCGCGATCCGCTTTCGGGGCGCAGCTATGTCTACCAAGCCATGCGGGTGACGGGCGCAGCCGATCCGCGGACACCGTACGCCGAAACACTTCCCGGAAAGCTGCCCCAGCGCAAAATCACTCAAGGCGCGGCTCATGGCTATTCCAGTTATGGTAATCAGATCGGTCTGGCCACCGGAATGGTCCGGGAAATTTACCATCCGAATTATGTCGCCAAACGGATGGAAATTGGCGCGGTCGTCGCCGCAGCCCCGCGCGACCATGTCATCCGCGCAGAACCGGAACCGGGCGATGTCATCGTTATGGTGGGTGGCCCGACCGGACGCGACGGTGTCGGCGGTGCGACGGGATCCTCCAAGGAACATGACGCCCGGGCCCTGGAAAACTCGGCTGAGGTGCAAAAAGGAGATCCCGTTTGCGAGCGCAAGCTCCAGCGGCTTTTCCGCCGGCGTGAAGTAGCCCGCCTGATCAAACGGTGTAACGATTTTGGAGCGGGCGGCGTCTCGGTGGCGATCGGTGAGCTCGCCCCGAGCCTCGAGATCGAGCTGGATGCACTTCCGCTGAAATATGCGGGCCTCGACGGAACTGAACTTGCCCTCTCCGAATCTCAGGAACGGATGGCAGTGGTGCTTGATCCGGAAGATGTGCAAGCCTTTCTCAAAGCGGTTGCTTCGGAGAATCTCGAAGCGGCAGTGGTCGCCTCAGTGACCGACAGTGGACGCTTGCGCATGCACTGGCGTGGTCAAACGATTGTCGATCTCTCCCGTGCGTTCCTCGACACCAACGGCGTGCGCGGACAAAGCCGTGTAAAGGTAACGGCCCCCGATCCGGCAGCCAATCCGTTCAACCGCCTCCCGGAGGTCACATCGCTCCAAGAAACCTGGCTTCGCACCCTCGGGGAACTCAACCATGCCTCACAGCGCGGCTTGGTGGAACATTTTGACAGTACGATTGGCGGGGTTTCCGTGCTCCATCCTTTTGGCGGGACCACACAGTCCACCCCGACCGAAGTGATGGCGGCGCTCATCCCAGCACCGAGCGGGGTCGTATCGACCGCCACCGTGATGAGCTTCGGATTTGATCCGGAAGCGAGCACTTGGAGTCCCTATCACGGGGCGGTTCATGCCGTAGTCGATTCCGTGGCCCGGCTGATTGCGGGCGGCGCGGAACGTTCCCGAATCCGCCTCACCTTTCAGGAATATTTCGAGCGGTTGCGCGAAGAACCGAGCCGCTGGGGCAAACCGTTTGCCGCGTTGCTCGGAGCGCTGGAGGCACAGGCAGTTCTCGAAACACCGGCGGTGGGCGGCAAGGATTCCATGTCCGGAACGTTTCAGGATATCGACGTTCCCCCTACCCTGGTTTCGTTTGCGATTGCACCGGTTTCCGTCGACCGGGTTCTTTCGCCGGAGTTCAAAGGTGCGGATCACCGTTTGTTCCATGTCCAGCTTCCACGCGGCACTGACGGGTTGGTCGATCTCGCTGCCGCAGCCCAGATCTTTGATGCCGTAGCCGTGGAAGTCGGCCGCGGACGCATTCTCGCAGCCCGCGCCCTTAGATCCGGCGGGATCGCGGTCGCACTGGCCGAGATGGCTTTCGGTAATGAATTCGGAGCCAGGGTCGATCCAGCTTCGGTCGAGGCCGCCGAGTTGTTCCGCCCCCTGATCGGCGACCTATTGCTCGAAGTCAGCGAATCATTCGACGAAGGAGCACTTCCCGGCCTCGTGATTGGTCGGACCATGGCCACACCCGAGCTGCGCTGGGGCAATACGTCGATTTCCTTGAAAGATGCCCGCAATGCATGGGAGCAGCCACTGGAAGCGATCTTCCCGACACGTGTTGCGCCAAATCCAGCCCGGGCGACGGAAGTTCGGTTTGAGCCCCGGCAACTGGTTCGCGCCCGGTTTCGAGCCGCCCGGCCGCGGGTCGTTTTACCGGTATTTCCCGGCACCAACTGTGAATACGACACCGAACGGGCTTTCCGCGCCGCCGGTGCGGAGGTTCAGCAAATCGTCATTCGCAATCAGCATCCGGAAGACATTGCCGATTCGCTCAAGGAGTTGCGGACGGCGCTCGATCGTTCGCAGATTCTCGCATTGGCCGGTGGATTCAGCGCGGGAGACGAGCCCGGCGGTTCCGGTAAATTCATGGCCGCGGTTCTTCGGCAACAATCGATTTCCGAAGCCGTGATGAAGCTGCTGCGCGATCGCGATGGCCTCATTCTCGGCATCTGTAATGGATTTCAAGCCCTGATCAAGGTCGGACTCCTGCCACACGGCGAGATCCGCGAGTTGACCGAAAATGATCCCACATTGATCCACAACACGATTGGCCGTCACATCAGCTGCTACTCGCGCACGAAAGTGGTCTCAAAGCGGTCTCCGTGGCTTGCCCAGTGTGAGCTCGGCGAGGAGCACCTCATCGCCATGTCGCATGGAGAAGGCCGATTTGTCGCCGACGCAGCAACGATCGCACGCCTCATCGCTGAAGATCAAATCGCCACCCAATACGTCGACCATCACGGCAAGCCATCGCTGGCGCTCCCCTTCAACCCGAATGGCTCGGTCCATGCCGTCGAAGGGCTCACCAGTCCGTGTGGACGTGTTTTTGGAAAAATGGGACACAGCGAACGAACCGGTCCGCATACTGGGATCAATGTTCCCGGTCCCAAGCGGCAACCCCTATTCGAGTCGGGGGTGGCGTTCTTTCGCTAGTCGATTGCACTCCTCCCCACCCTGAGGCAATTTGGTCCCATGAACCCCAGATATTCCCGGAGTTGGTGTCTTGCAGCGCTGATCGCGCTCCTTGCACTCGGCGGTTGCCGCTCGGTTTATTATTCAACCATGGAGCGGTTCGGCGTGGAAAAACGCGATATCCTCGCCGACCGGGTTGAGGATGCCCGCGATGTTCAGCAAGAAACAAAAGAACAGTTTGCCGATGCGCTGGAAGAATTTTCGGCTCTGATCGGTTTTGACGGCGAAGAACTCGAGCGCCTCTATCGCCGGCTCGAGTCACGTTTTCAAGCCAGCGAACGTTCCGCAGAGCGCATCAAGGAGCGCAATGATGATGTCGAGCGGGTGGCCAAGGATCTTTTCCGCGAATGGGAACAGGAATTGGATCAATATCAGAGCGAAAGTCTGCGACGCCAGAGCGAGGTTCAGCTGAATCAAACCAAAGATCGTTACGCCGACCTGATCACCCGGATGCGGCGCGCCGAGGCCAAGATCGAACCGGTGCTGCGGGCCTTCCGCGATCAAGTCCTGTTTCTCAAGCACAACCTCAACGCGCAGGCGATTGCCAGCCTCGAGAATGAGGCCGCCCGCGTGCAAACGGATGTCCGTGACCTGATCCGGGAAATGGAAGCGGCGATCGACGAGGCCAATATATTTCTCGAGAACATTCGTTAAACGCCCTGTCAGCGGTGTGGAGGATTGTCTCACGGCGGCATTTAGCATTTTCCCTTGTCCATGAATGCTGAGACTGAACGCGCCGCACCTCGCATTGAAATCCGCTTTTGCCCTGCCTGTCGCTGGTGGCTGCGGGCAGGTTGGATGGCACAGGAGGTGTTTGCGACCTACGGAGCGGCAGTGGGCGAATTGGCGTTGATCCCCGCCGAATCCGGGCATTTTTCCATTCGAGTCGGTGACGCACTACTTTGGGAGCGGAAACGAGACGGCGGGTTTCCTGAACCCAAAGTGCTCAAGCAGCTGCTCCAGCCATTGATTGCTCCTGAAAAAGACTTGGGGCACTCCGGCTCAGCGCCGGCCGCAGAGTAGTGATGATTCAAGACGCGTCTTTAACGCATCGCCACGTTTCCGGCTTCCGCCTTCCAGTTCCCCGCCTCGGGGAGAACCGCTTCGGCCGGTGAGGTAATCGGCACCGGCTCAGATCCGCCCCCGGCACGTTCGGCAAGATCGCGTTCCAACAGACTCCTGAACAGGCGCGCCGAAGTGATCTGATGATTCAGATAGGCGATATCGGCTTTGCGCTGCTGCTTGCCGCCCGGACGAATCGTTGCGTGCGCGTGGTGAAGCACCTCGATTTCGTCGCAATAATAAAGCGAGTAACCGACCTTGGCAGATTCAAGGCATAGAATGTCCATTTCGCAGGAAAAAACAGTGCCCGGATTCAGTCCGTCACGTTCGGCAATAAAACGGGGGCCAAAAAAGACGCTCGCGCCATGCAGCTGAGCATTCCATTGGGAGGCAGGTTTTATCGATCGTGTCGGCGTAGGAGCCGACGATTTCCGCCGGAAGGGGAATGTATGCAGTAGCGTGCTTATTCGACGGTTAAATCCCAATCGCAAAAGCAACTTCCGCTTTTGATAACGATGAATGAGTCGATCGACCTCAGACAGGGAAAGCATCTGATCCCACCGTGGATTCTGATAAAAGTTCTGTTCCGGAACGTAAATCGCCGGACCGAGCACATCACAACCTTCACGCTGAAAGATTTCCTCCACTTTCCGGACGAAGCCGGGGTCTTTATAGACCACATCATTGTTCGAAAGGCAGATGTAGCGGGCACCAAGAGTCTGTTTGGCATATTGAAAACCAATATTGACCCCTCGGGCATACCCGATGTTAGGGCGCTGAAAAATGACGATAATCCGCTCGTCCCCTGCATATTCCTGGGCCAGCTGCTCGCCCGTTCCATTGGTGGAGCCATTGTCCACAATCACCACCTGCAATGTCGCCTCCTCTTGAGCGAGGAGTGACGCCACGCAAGCGCGGGTATGCTCAAGGGTGTTGTAATGCAACACCACGAAAGTGAACGCTGATTTCTGAATCTGAGCAGACGACTGAACCATCATATTCGGTTAACCTCCGGCGACCGACCTCCCGTTGAGAGGCACTACAAATCCAAGTAGCACAGGATCTGCATCACGTCAAAAATGCGGCAGTAGAAAGATGGCACACCTAAAGAATAGCGCCGCCTATGCAGCGCTTGTGAAAGTAGCCGGGACTATTCATCCGGGGCTTGGCCTTTACGGGCGGCGTGATTTAAACGTGCGCGTTGGAGAAATTCACTTTGGGCTTTGCGTACATTCTCCGCGTTTCCACGCCAGGCTGCGAGGGCAGGTTCCTGCAGTGCACGACCGTAGGAAAAGCTCAACTCCCACGGTTGGGAACCGCGCCGGTTCATTTCATTCAAATGGGCCGTTGCCAGCTCCGGACTCTGTCCTCCGGACAAAAATACCAAACCCGGAACGGCGGCGGGAACTGTTCGCCGCAAGCACCGCAGGGTGGCTGTTGCCACTTCCGCCACATCGGCTTGGGGATCGGCCTTCTGCCCCGCGATCACCATGCTCGGTTTGAGCAGAATGCCCTCCAGCTCCACCCGATGGGTCGCCAATGCCGCAAAAACGGTACGCAGCGTTTCTTCGGTCACCGCCTCGCAACGCTCGATACTGTGATTCCCGGTCATCAGCACTTCAGGCTCCACGATGGGAACCAGCCCGGCCTCTTGGCACAAAGCCGCGTAACGGCCCAAAGCTTCTGCATTTGACCGGAGGCAGGATACGGTCGGAAGGTGATCGCCCTCAATGGTGATTACTGCCCGCCATTTGGCAAAGCGTGCCCCCTGCTCCCGATAGGCACTCAGACGCTCGCGGAGTCCATCCAGACCGTCAGTGACTTTTTCGCCGGGATGCGCGGCAAAATCTTTGGCCCCTTTATCGACTTTGATTCCCGGAATCACTCCTTTCGCAGTCAAGGCTTCGGGAAATGGAATCCCTTCGCTCGTTCGCTGTTGAAGGGTCTCCTCAAAAAGAATCACGCCGCTGATAAAGTCTTCCATCCCGGCGGCAGAAAGTAACAGATCCCGATAAGCCCGCCGGGTTTCTTCAGTCGACTCCACCTCAACACCAGCGAGGCGTTTGCGGATCGTTCCCGAACTTTCGTCGGCCGCGAGAATACCTTTTCCCGGGGCGACCAAGGCGCGGGCAGTCGAATAAAGTGAGTCGCGAACAGTGGTGGCCATATTACGATCCGTTGCTTTGGGAATTGATGGTCGTACCCCGGGAATGGCTGGTGCCGCCCACCTTCCGCGCCACCCAGATTCCCATGCCAGCGGCGGCCACCAATCCAACAACCGCAAAAACGATCAGTGCCACGACGCCGGTAATGGCTCCGGCAATAAGTGCGGCAACGGCCACAATGATTAAAAGAGGAATTGCTATCCGTGCAGACATGTTCCCAACGAACGCTGATTGCCCACAGATGCGAACGGCGGTGTGATTTTGCTACGCGCGAAAAAATAATGCCCGCCGCTGTCCGGGTTATGATCGCTCAAACAAACGCTTGAGGGTCAATCGGTGAATCTTGGCATTGTGCCGTACATCCACCGGAAATTTTTTGTGAAAAAAGAAGGTCTCGATCCCTGCCGTGAGCGGCTGCGAGGCGGCGATCTTCCGCAAATCGGCCACGGTCAGCGAGCTCCCCGGTGCGCGTTCCACCACGACCGCCGCCGTCTGGTTCGGAGCTTGGCCCAAGCCAATCAAGGCACTGCGAACGATTTGGGGATGTCGATTGAAGATACCTTCCACCTGATCGGTGAAGAGGGTGCCTGACTCCGTTTCAACCCGTTCGACCATCCGCCCACAGAACCACAACCGGCCCTCCGCGTCACGATAGCCAAGATCTCCCATCCGGTGCCATACCGTCCCTTGCGGATCGATGATCTTGGCGCGGGCGGTGGCCTCCGGCAAACGGTCATAGGTGCGCGTCACCGAAGGGCCGGTAACAAGAATTTCGCCAATGGTTCCGTCTGAAAGCTCGTTGACCTGCGCCCACGAGGAAATCGATTCATCGACAGATTCGATAATCTTTGCCGAGACACCTCCCAGCGGCCGTCCGACGCACGTGCCCGCTCCTGTTTCAGTCTTGCCCCAAGTGTCTGCAAGCACTTCGCGCGCAGAAATGGTGCTGACAGGCAGGCACTCCGTCGCCCCATAAGGAGTGTGCATTTCGCCGTTTGGAGTCAGCGCTTGCAAACGCCGCAAGAGATCAGGTGGCACGGGCGCTCCCGCCAACAAAACGCGCCGCAGCGACGGCAGGCGATGTCCATTGCGCTCACAATAGGCGGCAATGCGAGTCCAGAGCACCGGAGAACCGAAACTGTTGGTGACCTGGTTCTGATGAATGGCGCGGACGATCCGGGCGGGGTCGACTGTGGCCGGCCGGCTGGGATTCATTTCCGGGACAATCGTGGTCATGCCCAACGCCGGATTGAACAGCGCAAAGATCGGCAACATCGGCAAATCCACTTCGCCCGGCGCAATCTGGTAGGTGTCGCGAATCAAACGAACTTGGGCATCAAACATGCCGTGGGTGTAGCACACTCCCTTCGGAGCGCCGGTCGAGCCGGAGGTAAATAACACTGCCGCGAGTTCATCAGGATCCGACAGCACCGGTTCCAAGCTCCTTCCCAACAGCGCAGGTGCCCCGGTTCGTCCGATACAAACACGCGTGGAGACACTGGCAAAAGCCTGCCGAAAGACCCTGCTGAGCAGGATGGCCACAGGAATACCCACCATTGCGGTCGGCTCGCTGCGCCGCACGCAGCTCAGGAATGATTTCAACCCCATCCCCGGATCAATCACGATCGGGATGGCGCCAAGTTTGAACAGGGCGAAACAAATCTGAATCAGGTCGAGCCCCGGGCGGACCAGCAACAAAGTCCGCGTCCCCCGCGTTATTCCCCGCGCCGCCAATGCCGCACCCACTGCCTGCGACGCCCGCTCCAACTCCCCGAATGTGCATGATCGATAACAAATGGAGCCATCTTTCAGGTGTCCCTTGGGTGCGCGGACAGCAACGGTGTCCGGGGAAGTTACCGCCATTCGGGGAAGAAAGCGGGCGACATTTGCGTTTTGCTCCATGCTGCGGGTCATGCTGAAACCCTTGAGTGTCACGATCTGCCTTCCCAACGCGAGCCGTTCGTGCGGGCGGGAAAAGGTCCCTGCCGTGGGGCTTCTCCTCAGCGTGATGACAGCCAGGTTCAGACGCTTGGCAGTTTGCAATCGTTGAGAGTGTTCCCATTCTGAATACGGTGCTGGCGTGAGCAGCGGCTCAGCAGAGGCACCACCTCACGGGGGACAGGAAGCAACATCATGGATATCAAGCGATTTTTTGATCATTGGAATCTGGCGGACAATCCGTTTCAGGCCGAAGAAGCCCGCAGCGATGCGGTTTATCGACGGATGCTCGAAGGTGCCATTACCCATCCCGATTTTGCCAAGATCTACGGGGATCCGCGCAATCCAAGCACCACCGTCGTCTTTGGCGAAAAAGGCAGCGGCAAGACCGCCATGCGCCTGATGATCGAGCGCCGTTTGGCCGAGCACAATCAGAGCCAACGGGAGGAACGCGTGTGGGTCGTCTCCTACGACGAGCTGAATCCGATGCTGGACCGCCTGTCACACAAACTGGGAAATCAGGAGCCCGAAGCGGTCCTCAAGGCGATCCGGCTCGCGGATCATCAGGACGCCATTCTGGCCCGTGCGGTCACCGAACTGATCGATTCGCTCCTGATGCCGGAAAACCGTTCCGAAGGGAAGGAGCGCAAAAAACGGTTGCGCAAGATGCCTCCGGAAAAGCGCCTCGACCTCGCCACCCTTGCCCTCCTCTACGATCAACCAGGGAACGGACAAACCAGCGATCGCTGGAAAAAACTGCTGGCAACCATTCGCCTCAGGCGCTGGTGGAATCGTGCCACCCATAGCGTCTGTCTGCTCCTCCTTGGCATCGCCGGACTGGTCGGGATCATTGGTTGGAGATTGCTCGACCATACCACGTGGGAATGGATCACCGCGGCGATTGTAGGCGGCGCGGGGTTTCTCGCGCTCGGCGGATGGTGGTTATTCCGCTACACCCGCAATGCCCTCACCGGGCGGCGAATTGATCGGGAAATCCGGGTGGTCAACCGTGTCTCCGGCGAAGCCTCCCGTCACCTCTGGGATCTTAAAAATGAGCGGGTCCAGGCCCAGCCGATTCCGGACAAGGGCGACCAGGATCATCGTTACGATCTGACCAGCCGCTTTCTCAACATTGTTCAGGAAATCGGCTACACCAGCCTCATCGTCCTGCTCGACCGGGTCGACGAACCGGTCCTGATCAATGGCGAAGCGCCCCGCATGCGCCAACTGGTTTGGCCGATGCTCAATAACAAGTTTCTGCAACAGGAGCGTTTTGGCGTAAAAATGCTTCTTCCAATTGAGCTGGGACATTTGCTCAACGGAGAAAGCGCCGAGTTTCGCCGCAGCGCCCGGTTGGACAAACAAAACGTGGTCAATCCGCTCAAGTGGACGGGAGCCATTCTCTACGACCTTTGCAGCTGGCGCTTTCAACATTGCCAACAAGATCCCGGTCGGGAGCCGACTGAATTGCGTGCCATCTTTGCCGAGGATGTTACCAGCGACCATTTGGTCGAAGCCCTCGACCAGATGCACCAACCGCGGGACGCATTCAAGTTCCTCTATGCGGTGATTTCGGAACATTGCAAAAATACGCCCGGAGACTCCCAGGAATATCAAATTCCCAAAGCTACGCTGGATCAGGTCCGCCGGATTCAAAGCCAGCGGGTCGTCGACCTCTATCGCGGCGTGGCCCCCAGTTGACGCGGCACCCAGTTTTTCCGGTGAAACCGCAGCTGGAAGATGGAACCTTCTGTGGGCGCATTCTTCCATAATGACACCGAGAAAATCAGGTGTTTACCTCAGAATTTGGGTCTCCATGATTGTCATCCAGCGCTTTCTTCCCTTTGCTCCTTTGGGAAGTCAGCAAACACATCATGTTCTCCGCGCGTCTTCAGGGACTCAATACCCTCTACGGTCTCCTCTTGGCCTTGCTCATCCCGGCATGGTTTGCTTTGGCGACTGTAATTGCCGTGTCACTCTGGGGAGTGATGCAGTATTCGCAGGTCAACTATCCCATTTACCTCGCAGGCATCGCCCTCGCCTTCCTCGTTGCTTCCAGCTATCGGCGGCCACGCTCGCTCAGCGGTCCAGCGCGCGTTCATTGGACCGGTGCCGCAGCGCATGCCAACAACGACATGGTCTTTCACACCTTGATGGTGCTGGGGATCATCTATGCAACCAAGGATCAAGCCATCAGCCGCCAGTTTATCGGAGCGTATCTGGTGCTGTCCTGGGGGGTATTGCTCCTGCTCCACCGGCACCTGCCTTCACTGCTGGCCCACCGTGTCTTCAATCAGGACCGTCAAATGCGAACGCTGTTTGTCGGCTCCCCCAAGCAGGCCGGCCAACTTGTCGACTGGGCTGCAGAACAGCGGGAACTCGGGATGAATGTGCTCGGGATGGTGTCCTATGAATTTTCGCAGAATCATGTGAACGGCCTGCCGGTTTTAGGCGATATAGCGATGCTGGAGGATGTGATCCGCCGCCAAGGTATTCAACAGGTCATTCTCTTGGAAACGCGGCAAAGTAAGGCTTTTGTCCAATTTGTGGCGGAATGCTGTGAGCGCGAGGGTGTCCGCATACTCATTTACAATCCATGGGAAGAATTTTTTCATAAACCGATGCAGGCGATCAATGAAGGCGAACACACCTTCTTTGCGCTCTCAGACGAACCACTGCAAAATCCGATGAACCGCTTGCTCAAGCGGATTCTCGATCTGCTCGTGGCGATCCCGGTCTGCATCCTGATGCTCCCCTTGCTCTGCGTCGTGGTCAAGATGGCGCAAATGTGGCAATCTCCCGGCCCGCTTTTCTACAAGCAAAAACGAACCGGGGCCGAAAAGCAGACATTTACCATCTACAAGTTTCGCACCATGGGGGTGCGCCCGCCCGGTGATGAAGGGGTGCAGGCACAGCCGGGAGATCGCCGCATTTATCCTTTTGGATGCTTTCTCCGCCGGACCAGTCTCGATGAATTCCCTCAATTTCTCAACGTGGTGCTTGGCACCATGAGCGTAGTCGGGCCACGCCCCCACCTCATCCAACACGATGAGGAATTCGCACGCTTGGTTGAGATCTACAAAACCCGCCACTACGTAAAACCCGGAATTACCGGAATGGCCCAATACAAAGGCTATCGGGGCGAGATTCTTCGCCCCGAAGATCTGACCCAACGGCTCGAGTACGATTTGCAGTACATTTATCAGTGGTCCATCTGGCTCGACCTCGGCATCATCATCAAAACATTTGCGGCCGTAATCCACCCGCCGCGCACAGCCTACTGAGGCAGCACCGACAAAATTTCAGCCACTTTCAGCGCGCCAAGGCCCACGCCAGCCGCACGGCGCGCAGGTAGCGACCCATATAGCGATAAGGTTGGGCCACTAAACGAAAGAGCCAGCCGAGAAATAAACGATCCGCCCACTTTGGAATGTGGGTTTGCTGGCCAGTGATAAATGCGATCGCCGCACCGATACAAATAATCGCCGGGCGGTAGGAGAGATTGTCCCGGAGCCAGGCTCCCAAAATCTCCTGCTTTCCTCCAGCAATCCCAACAATGACGACCGCCGGACGCGTGGCTTCCAATCGGGCCAGCAAGTCATGATCTTCCAGATTTGAAAGCTGATACACCGGAGCGATATAAACCCCTTTGGCCGGCAATTCAATCGAGCGTTCGTCGAGGTGACGTTTTAATGCTTCCGCATCCGCCGCCGAGGGCATCACCCAAAACCCGCTCTCGCCCAAGCTGCTGGCATGATCCCGTAACAAGGCATCCATCAGCGACAGACCGGATACGCGTTCCATCCATTCTCCCCGCAACAGCCACCAAAGCAGAACCATGTAACCGCTGTCCGGCACCACCAGATCTGCCGAACGGAGGGCGCGGGCATAATGCAGATTGCGCAAATCATCCGCTAACCCGGGAGCCGAAGGGGCCACTGTCAGCCCCCCTTCAAGCGCACGAGCAGCTGCCGCTTCCACAGATCCTTGAAAAAACAGGATCTCTAAAATGCGCACGCTTGCCTGTGATTGCCGCCGGATCGCCATCTATAGCCCGTTTTCCTCGCGAAAAACGGGCTAAAACGCAATCAAAATTAGGGATTTTCACCGACATCCACCGGGAGTCACCGGCCTACGGCATTTTACGCGCGACAGCGACCAATGAGAGCCCCACCGGCAGCCGCAGCGCGCGAAGCAGACGATTTTCGATGCTGAGAGAATAACCCAAGGCACGATTCAGCAACGAATGGGGCACCTCCACTCCGATCGTGGTGTCTGCCTTCCGCCGGCAACGGGGCATCTTGCGCGCAAGCCATGCCGCCGGCAGCAAAAAGAAATTGTAGTAGCTCAGCAATTCCACCGTGAATCCGGCCGCCTCCAGTTTACGTCTCAATTCCTTGCGGGTGTACCGTCGAAAGTGATGGTGCGTGTCGTCGTGACGAGACCACATCGAAGGTAAGGCAGGCACCGTTAACATAAGCTGCCCATCGGGGGCCAGATGTCGATGGATCACTTTCAACGATGCTTCGTCGTCCTGAATGTGCTCAAGCACGTCCAGAAGTACAGCCAAATCAAACTCGCGCCCCTCGAAAGGAAAATCATCAGGCAGCGCACCCCACGCAATCTCGCCGATTCCCCGGCTCTTGGCCCAGTCCAAGGCTGCTTGCTCGATCTCAAATCCCGACAGGCTCCCATAACGCGAAAGCAGCGCAAGGTTGCCTCCAGTCCCGCAACCCGCTTCGAGAATCCGGCCATCCCGTCGCCCGAAAAAGCGGTCGAGCAAAGAACGAACGATCGCCCGCCGTCCGATAAACCACCAATGGCGCTCTTCGATACTTCGCAGGTTCCCATAAAGGACAGCATCCATGTGGAAAGGTGTGAGCAAATCAAACCATGGATACAAACCACAAATTTCTGCCAGTCCCACTTTTGACAAACCGCTTACCTCCCAACATTTCGTGCAGTGCCTGCGCCGTTGACGGGCAGGTATCAGCTCTCCAAGGTCTGCCCTTTTCTCCGCGCAAACTATGGCAACGCATTGCACCGATTACGATCATGCCCAAATCGAGGCCACTTGGCAGCGGTTCTGGGATGAAGCCAAAACATTCCGAGCCGACAACGGGACTTCCAAGCCCAAGTACTACATCCTCGATATGTTCCCCTACCCGAGCGGTGTGGGGCTGCACGCGGGTCACGCCGAGAACTTTGTCGGTAGCGATGTGCTCGGGCGTTACAAGCTCGCGCGCGGATTCAATGTCCTCCACCCCATGGGTTGGGATGCCTTTGGTCTGCCTGCGGAGCAATATGCCGTCAAAACCGGCACCCACCCCGCCATCACCACGGCGGCCAATATCGCGAATTTCCGCAAGCAGCTGAAGGGGCTGGGGCTCGCCTTTGATTGGGACCGGGAAATCAACACCACCGATCCGGGCTACTACCGCTGGACGCAGTGGATTTTCCTCCAGCTGTTCAAAAAGGGCCTCGCCTATGTCGACGAACGCCCGGTCAATTGGTGCCCCGCGCTGGGAACCGTTCTTGCCAATGAGGAAATCGTCGATGGCAAAAGCGAAGTGGGCGGTCACCCGGTGGAACGGCGGAACCTGCGGCAATGGGTCCTGCGCATCACCGCTTACGCCGACAAACTCCTCGCCGGCCTCGATACCCTCGACTGGCCTGAGTCCACCAAGAGCCAGCAAAAGAACTGGATCGGCCGCAGCACCGGCGCGGAAGTGACTTTCGACCTCAAAGGTCACGATGCGCAGTTGCGCATTTATACCACGCGCCCCGACACCCTCTTTGGCGTAACCTACATGGTCCTCTCGCCCGAACATCCGCTGGCCGATCAATTGGTCACCGCGGAAAACCGGCAGACGTTCGAGGCCTACCGCAGTGCAGCCGCGCTCAAGAGCGATCTGGATCGCACAGAGCTTGCGAAAGAAAAAACGGGCGTGCCGACGGGAAGTTTTGCCATCAATCCGGTCAACGGTGCCGAAGTCCCGATCTGGATCGCCGATTATGTGCTCATGTCCTACGGCACCGGCGCGATCATGGCCGTTCCCGGACAAGACGAACGCGACTGGGAATTCGCTGAAAAATTCGACCTGCCCATCGTTCGCACCGTCGAACCGCCGGAAGGGTTTGAGGGCAAGGCTTACTCCGGCGACGGCCCGGCGATCAACAGCGACTTCCTCAACGGCCTGGCGATTGCGGAAGCCAAAGCCCGCATCATTGCATGGCTGGAAGAAAAGAAACGCGGGGAGGCCAAGGTAAACTATCGGCTGCGCGATTGGCTCTTCAGCCGTCAGCGTTACTGGGGCGAGCCGTTTCCACTCGTCTGGGTCGACCACGAAGCCTACCAGCGCGCCGCCGCGGCCGACTCTGCTGTTGCCCGCGCGCTCCCACAGGAGGCGATCACCTTTCACGACGGCGAGCGCGCGCTTTATGCTTTGCCTATTCCCGAAAGTCAGCTGCCGGTAACGCTGCCCGAACTGGAAAGCTACAAACCTGCAGGCGACGGACAAAGCCCCTTGGCAAGCGAACCCTTCTGGGTCGAGGTTGCCTTCAATGTCACCACCGGCGAAACGCGCACGCGCCATGAACAGCCTCTCGGCGGAGACTGGGTTCTCGCCACCCGTGAGACCAATACCATGCCGCAGTGGGCCGGTAGTTGCTGGTATTACCTGCGTTACCTCGATCCATCCAACAACGATGCGCTGATCGACCCGGCGATCCGCGACTACTGGGGCGTGCCCGATTTCTATATGGGCGGCAAGGAACACGCGGTGCTCCACCTCCTCTACGCGCGCTTCTGGCATCAGTTCCTCGCCGACATCGGGGTGCTGAAGGATCCCGAGCCCTTCACCAAGCTTTTTCACCAGGGCATCATTCTCGGAGAAGACGGTGAAAAGATGTCCAAGAGTCGGGGCAACACGGTCAATCCTGACGACTATATCGCCAGCCATGGCACGGATGCACTCCGCGCCTACCTCATGTTCATGGGGCCGTTGGAAGACATGAAGCCGTGGAACCCACAAGGCATTGAGGGTGTTTCCCGTTTTCTACGAAAAATCTGGCGCGAATTTACCGGCACCACCACGGGGATCGGTCCCAAGGTGGTTGATCAAGGAGAAGAAGCAGCCGACACCCTGCGCCTGCTCCATGAGACCATCAAAAAGGTCACGGAGGATATCGAAAACATCCGCTACAACACCGCGATTTCGCAGATGATGGTGTTCATGAATCATGTGGGCAAAGTGGAGACGGTACAGCGGACAACCGTTAAGACGCTGGTCCAGCTGGTCGCGCCGTTCGCACCCCACTTGGCAGAGGAACTCTGGGCTCGGCTGGGAGAAAAACCCTCGGTCGCCTGGGCGCCGTGGCCGGAGTATGATCCACGTCTGCTCCAGACCGATCAGGTGCAAATCGGCCTGCTCATCAATGGGAAACCGCGGGGAGAAGCAAAGGTCGGCAAGCAGGCCACGCAGGACGAGGTCCTCGCCTTGGCTCAGGCCGATCCCAAGGTCGCAGCCCACCTGGCGGAAAAGACCATTCGCAAGGTAATCTACGTGCCCGGCAAGATCCTCAACATTGTCGCCAACTGACGTTCAGTGGCAGCAGCAATTGCCCGTTACCATGGCCGTTTCCCGATTCCTTCCTGAAACATTCGACCCGTCACAACCGATAGCCGTTGTCGCCGGGCAACGCGATTATCCCGTGCTTGCCGTGGAAGCAATACGGGCCGCTGGTGTGCCGGTTCGCCTGATCGCGTTTGAAGGCGAGACGCGGGAAGCGCTCTACGACTCGTTTGCGCCGGCCGATCGGGCCCGGATCAAGGTGGGCCAAATCGGGAAAATGCTGAAAGCCCTCAAATCGCTCGGAGCCCGTTACGCGCTCTTTGTCGGCCAGATCACGCCCGGGCGATTGTTCAAAGACCTCACCCCGGACCTGAAGGCGCTCGCCATGTTGGCGAAACTGAAGGAGCGCAACGCCGACAGCATTTTCAGCAGTATTTGCGCGGAAGTGGAGAAAGTCGGGGTTCAGATGCTTGATGCCCGTGCCTTTATGGACGCGCATCTGGCCTCCGCCGGGATGATGACCAGCGGCAAGCTCAAAGGCGACGAAGAGACCTTGAAGTTTGGCATCCGCATGGCGCGCCAGATCGCCGCGCTCGACATCGGTCAAGGCGTGGTGGTGCGCAAGGGCACGGTGCTGGCGGTGGAAGCGTTTGAAGGGACCGACGACATGCTCGCCCGCGCCAACAAATACAAAACCGACCGTCTGATCTTCGTCAAAACGAGCAAGCCGCGGCAGAATCCGCATTTTGATTGGCCGGTCTTTGGCACCAAAACCCTGGCCACGATGCACGCCAGCGGGATCACTACCGCCGCGCTCGAAGTCGACCGCACGATTCTCCTCAACAAAGCCCACCTGATCCAGGAAGCCGAAACGCTCGGCATCGAACTGTTCGGTTATCATTAGAACGTCCGGCAGTTCGAACGATTCTGCCCCGGGCGGGTCTCTCTCCGCGGGATGTGCAACCGCCTTCAGGCTTTGCGGCCAATACGTTAGCCTCCATATTCCTCATTCAGTCCACCACCCGTTTTTATGATGCGTTCAGGATCCCGAATTATTCACCTTTGTCTGCTCACGTTGACGGTGTTTGCCCTTGGTCTCCCGGCCTCCACCGATCCCCGGGAGGGATCCACCGACAATGCTGAATCGCGAACCTTGGTCCTCGCGAACGGCTTGCAAGTGGTGCTGCTCTCCGATCCCGATCTCAATATCTCGTCCGCAGCCATGTCTGTTGGCGTGGGGTCGTTTGCCGATTCCGACGACGCGCTGGGCATCGCGCACTTCCTCGAACACATGCTCTTCCTTGGAACCGAGAAGTTTCCCAACGAAGCGGAGTATGGTGCCTACCTGCGGCAAAATGGCGGTTACAGCAACGCCTACACCTCCAGCAGCCACACCAACTACCACTTCGAGGTTTATGATGATGCCTTTGAGGGGGCGCTCGATCGTTTTGCCCAATTCTTCATCGCCCCGCTCTTCACCGAAGAGTTCACGGAGCGTGAGATGAATGCCGTCCATTCCGAATATCAGAAGAACCTCGAGGACGACAATTGGCGTATCCAGTCGCTCTACCAGGCGCTCGGACGGGAAGGCCACCCGCGGACGCGCTTCTCGATCGGTTCGCTGGAAACGCTGCAGAATGTCAGCCGCGAAACCCTGATCGCCTTTTACAATGAATATTACAGCGCCAACCAGATGGCGCTGTCCCTCGTCTCCTCCCTGCCTCTGGACGTAATGGAGGAATGGGTGCACCAGTATTTTAGCGAGATTCCGAATCACAACATCGAGCGACCGCAGTATCCCGCCGACTTTATCCAATCCGGTGAATCCTTTCGTTTTGCCCGCATTCGCCCCATTCAGGAACGCCGCAACCTCAACCTGATCTTCAACCTTCCCTCGATCGAGAAGGACTGGGACGCCAAAACTTCGAGCCTGATCGGGCACATCCTCGGCTACGAAGGTGCCGGCAGCCTGCTTTCATCGCTCAAGGAAGCCGGACTCGCGGTCGGGTTGGGGGCTTCGATCTGGGATCCTTCGCCCGAATATGCGCTTTTATACATCTCGGTCGATCTCACCCAGCAGGGCCTCGCCGAGTATGAACGGGTGGCACAACACGTCCTCGGCTATCTGGAAATGCTCCGTCAAAAGGAGTTCCCCGACTACATTTATGAGGAGCTCCGCCAGATGGCACAGCTGGAAAACCTTTACGGAGACAAGGGCGAAGGGACTCAGCGTGCACTCGGACTCGCCAACAATGCCTATTTTCTACCACTCGAGCACGCAGTCGAGGCACCTTACGTTTTCGCCCGCAAGGATGAGGATTTCTACTACACCTTGCTCGATCATGCCCGGCCCCAAAACATGCTGATGCTGCTGGTCGCCCGGGATCTCGAAACAGACACAACCGATCCGTGGTTCGGCACCGACTATTCCGTGGAAACGGTTCAGGGGGAGCGCTTCCAAGGGTTCGTCCAAGTGGAAGTCCCGGCGGAATTCACCTTGCCCGCGCCCAACCCTTTCATCCCCACCCAGGTCGAATACCTCGCGGAACGACCGGTAAAACTGATCGAGCGGCCTGACCTCACTCTGTTCTACGGACAGGACACCACCTTTGAGCGGCCACAGGTGAGCATGGCTTTTCGTTTCCGTCCCCGTTGGGAGACGATTGACGCGCGGACGGCGGCACTGCTCGACCTATACGCAGCAACATTTTACGAGGCGGTGAATGAAATCGGCTATGCCGCAGGAAGTGCCGGCGCGAGCTACAGACTCAACACCGCGTTCGACGGCATCACCCTCAGCGTCGCGGGCTACACCGGTTCGGTCGAAGCGCTGGTGGAAGAACTCGTGCCGGCCCTGCGGTCGTTCGAAATCTCGGAAACCCAGTTCGCAGCGGTTCAGGATCGCCTGCGCCGGGCATGGGAAAGCGAAGTCTTTGGCAACGCATTTCAGTTCATTCGCGAATACCAGATTCAGATGATGCTCGAGCACCACTTCCGCGCCCCCCAAAAAGCGGCGGCAGCGGTGGATATCACCCTCGATGATGTCCTCGCATTTCGGGACACTCTTTTCAGCCAAGGCCGCGTCGATGCGCTGATTTACGGCAATGTCACGGCCGACCAAGCCCGCGCGGAAGCAGAAACAGTCGTTGACGCACTGAACTTTGAGACCATTCCCGACGACCAGACCTACAAAACGAAGGTGCTGGTCCTCGAACCGGGCGAAGAGGTCCTCGCCGAAGAAGTCCTCCCGTCAAACAACTCGGTCTTTCGGCGCGACATCATCGTCGGATCCGACGCCCCTCGGGAGCGCATGCTCCTGTCGATCCTCTCCAATCTCATTCAGTCGCCCTATTATTCCGAAATGCGGACACGCCAGCAGCTCGGCTACGTCGTGGCCACCGCGCCCTTCACCCGCGAGCACGAGTTGAACCTCATGTTCCTGATCCAATCCGGGGAATACGACCCCGTGGAATTGCGGCAACGGTCGGACGCACTGGTGGAAACCTTTCCCGAAATGCTGGCCGGGATGCCTCCCGAAGCGTTCAACGAAGCACGCAATGCTGTTCGGTCGCAGCTGCTCGAAAAGCCGACCAACGTGGCCCAGAAAGCGGAAATACTCGCAGCCCGAGCCTTCGACTACAACGAAGACTGGGATCGCCGCGCCGATGCCCTCGACGCACTCGATAGCCTCACCCGCGAAGACCTGATCGCATTTCTGGAAAACCTGCTCGACCCGACCCAAAGCCGCTCCCGGATTACCTACTTCTACGCGCGTCAACACGCGGAAATCGCCGAACAGGTTGAGGGCGTTACGGACATCCTGAACTGGAAGCAGCGCCGGACTTACCAGCCGGTTCCCTGATCACGGCCGCAGAGTGGGTTGTTCCGAAGTTTGACACCTCAGCGAGCGGCTGCTGCGTTCACAGGATGTCGACCCAGCACCTCTTCAAGGCGATCGTTACGCACCCGGGCAGCTCACATAAAGACGAGTTTCTCGCCTGTTGTACGCTCTTGGCGGAGAACCCGGTTCCCGTTCAACGGCATGAGCCGACCGAGAGCGAGCTGGCCGATCCCGCCATCGCCGTGGTCGATGTCGGCCACCTCCACGAGCCCGCTCGGAGCAACTTTGATCACCACCAATTTCCGGCCGACGCAGTTCCTCGTTGCGCCCTTTCACTCGTGCTCGATCACTTGGGCCTGTATGCCGACGCCCGCGAATTTTGCGCATGGCTGGAGCCGGCCGAATGGTTTGATTGCCGAGGCCCCAACCAGACCGCCATCTGGCTCGGAACCGATCGTGAAACCCTCGACAAACTCATTTCCCCGATCGACATCACCCTGCTCCGCCGATTCGCCCGCGCCACCGAGTTGAACCCAGGCGATCCGCTTTGGGAGGTCATGCGCTGGATCGGAGAGGACCTTCTGCATTATCTGCGAAACCTGCGGGCACGGATGGATTTCCTCGAAGGGCATACCCGCGTGTGGTCGGTGCCGATGGGGGAACAGGACGAAGTTCCCGTACTATTTCTCCCCCGAACCAATCCACTTCCGACCGAACCCGCCGAAGGACTGGTCCCGTTTGCCAAAAATCACCTGCCCGCCGTGGGCATCCGCGCCCTCGTTTATCCCGATCGACGAGGCGAGGGTTATGCCCTCTCGCGCTATGAAGACACACCCGACTTCGACTTCAGCCGCTTGACCGAGGAACCGGATGTGCACTTTGCCCATGCCCGGGGATTCGTCGCCAAGACTTCCGCCACCGACCTCAAACGGTTACGCACCCTGATCCAGCGGGCTTGGGCCGGCTAAACTGCTCGCCGGAACAAGGAACGGTCACACTTCCGCGCTTCAACGCTTGCCATCCCCTACCCGCCCTCAAGCCTGTGGCAATGGAAGCACGTCCCCGGGTGGTGATTGCAGGCGGAGGTGCCGCCGGATTCTTTGCAGCATTGCGTCTGGCGGAAGCCTGCCCCGTGACCGAAGTCGTCATTCTGGAGCAGAGCGCCAAAGTCCTGAGCAAAGTCGCCATTTCCGGCGGCGGTCGGTGCAACGTAACGCACCAGTGTTTTGAGCCGCGCACCCTCTGCCGGCAGTATCCACGGGGCGAAAAGGAACTCCGGGGACCTTTTCACCACTTCCAGCCGCGCGACACCGTTGACTGGTTTGACCGACACGGCGTCCGCTTGGTCGCGGAAGACGACGGGCGCATGTTTCCATCGACCGACGATTCCGCCACCATCGTCACCTGCCTGACCACCGCCGCCAAACGGCTCGAGGTGGAAACCCGCCTGCGCACCGGACTCCGCCGTTTCCAAGCAGGACCTGAAGGGGTCGGGTTCGGACTCGACCTCACCAATGGCGAAACCCTCGCCTGTGACGCCTTAATGATCGCTACCGGCGGTCTTAAAGAAGGGAACCTGGCTGCCGCGCTTCGCAGCGCAGGTCACCGCATCATGCCTCTCGCCCCTTCCTTGTTTACCTTCCACATCGATGATCCGCGTCTCATCGACCTGGCAGGAATTGTCGCCGAGACAGCCGAAGTTCGTGTGGAAGAAGAACAGCTCAAACAGGCGGGCCCTCTCCTTATCACCCATTGGGGCTTGAGCGGAGTAAGCGTCACACGAAGGACCGCTGAAGGGTTATAGCTTTTGAGTTCGTAGGTGTCGTAGGTTTTGCATCTATGACATCTATGGAGGACTCGATTGAAGCCCCTGCGGTTTTGAAAACAGACCAAAA